>OCVV011087340.1_pt1 | contig 13520 bp, 6 predicted proteins | sample 1539721 | NCBI WGS metagenome assembly OCVV01 (sample SAMN02144230, study PRJEB22623) | gut metagenome | biome: sheep rumen | host: Ovis aries | place: New Zealand
GATTATCGTTAGCTTGTCCTTAAGCACCGGTCTCGGATTCACATCCGCATCGCAGATGTTCAAAATTTTCCCGCAGATTATCCAGACCATTTTCGCCGAAAACTGCGTCGCCGTGGTATTCATCCTCGCCGTAGTTTTGAACTTGGTACTGCCCAAGGACAAGGAAGAAGGAAAGTAAATAAAGCGGTCAATCGCTGCGAAAATTGAATTTAATGTCCGCCACAGAGCGGATATTTTTTAGAAGAAAAATCACTCAAAAAATGACATTTAGAGAGTTATACCGCAAAAAAGTGCTTATAATTCTCTAAATCTCATATTTTTTAGCACATTTAGAGAATTATAGAGAATTTCCATGAGAAATCGTTCCTTTCGTCAAAAAAAATTTGGCACTACCCGTTTCTTCATCTACCAATTATTTTTACTAAAGCATCCGCAATAGCCATTGCTTCATCAATAGTATTACTCTTTCCAAGAGAAATTCTTATTGTCCCCTTAGCGCATTCTTTATCTAAACCAATAGCTTTTAAAACATGAGATACTTGGATATTTTTGCTGTCGCATGCAGAACCTGTTGAAACACATATTCCCATCAAATCTAAACGATGCAGCAAAGCTTCGCCTTCAAAATCCTTGAAAGAAAGACTGATATTTCCCGGAATATGATTTTCCGTTCCATTTCGGACAAAATTCACACCAGCATTATACAATTCATGCAACAAAGCATGCTCCAAATCCTGCAAATGGCATTTATTCTTTTCAATTTCTTCACAATTCTTCTTCAACGCTACAGACATTCCCACAACAGAAGCAACATTTTCAGTTCCTGCACGTAATCCGTATTCCTGTGCACCACCACAAATAAAAGGACTTAACAGATTTGGATTTTTTGCATAAAGAAATCCTATTCCCTTCGGACCATTAAATTTATGCGCTGAAGCAGAAAGGAAATCAACATCTAAATCCTGAACATCAATTTTCAAATGACCTATCGCCTGAACAGCATCCGAATGAAACAAGGATTCTCTCTTATGAGCAACTCGACATAAATCTTTTATAGGTTCTATAGAGCCTATTTCGTTATTGGCGAACATAATAGAAACTAGATTTGGAGCAGTCTCTAATTTTATGATTTCCGCGCAATCAACAATTCCTTTATCATCAACACCTAAATAATCAACCTTGTATCCAAGTCCTTCAAGTTGCTTACAAGGATTCAATATTGCGTGATGTTCGATTTCACTAACAGCAACTCTCCAAGAAGTTGAATGCGACAAAGCAAGTTCCTTAATTACCCAATTATCACTTTCAGTCCCACATGAGGTGAATAGAATCTGTTCAGGATTTGCATTAATACACGAAGCGATAGTTTCACGAGCATCCTTCAAAGCTTTCTTCGCAGTTCTAGAAAAAGAATATGGCTGAGACGCATTGCCATATTGTTCCCTTAAAAAAGGAAGCATAGCATTCAATGCATCTTCATCCAATTTTGTCGTCGCAGCATTATCAGCGTATATCATAAGACCTATTTGAATAATTCACAGCCTTCTGCTTTAAATTCTTCAATTTTATCTTTAATATCCTCAACAGTCGTACTTAAGTATGCAGCAAGACAGTCTAAGCAATAAAAGTTCTTCACATTCCGTCCAAGCAGCTTTTTACAGACAGCAACTTCATCTTTCTGCAAGTTAAGCTTCAAGCACGACACGCACTTAGTTTGCATTTTCCGCCTTTATCTTAAATTGCGGGACATCCTTGCCACCATATTCTTTAGGATCAAGGTGACCTAATTGATTACGTATTATTTGACGCATGCTCTTTGCTGGTTTTAAACAGTAATGATTAAACATTCCCAAATCAACATCTTTTTTATTGCGAACATTCGGGAATAACAGTTTTAAATATGCCGTAGCAATACGCTTCACCGCTTCGGTATCACGAACATCAGCTCTTTCAGGAACTTCAATCAATTCATCAACAATCGCTCTGTACGTTCCATCATTGCGTAGCAAATGCATTATAGAACAGAAATATTCCGAATTTAATGCCCAATCCGATATTTTCAAATCATCATGCATTCTGGGAATGTCCCATCCCTTAATGAACCCATGGAATCGATCCATCAAGGCGCTTTCTTTGAACAAATCGGGCAATTCTTTCAGCATAAACCCACATTCATCCATATAATCTTGAAGAATATTTCCAAGAAGAATTATTCCCGCATCGCCTACACCCTTATATGTTCCAACAGTGAATTCTCCCTGTTCCATATACCCCTTCATCGCACCCTGCATTTCACTCACATTACCAAAATCAATAGTTTGGATTTCATCAAGAGCCACATAATCGTTGTTGCAAACCAAGCCTTCAGCACGTTTGCTTACATCATAGAACATTTTTGCCCTAGTCATCGTGCCACCAGTAGAAAGCCAACTATACTTGCTCACGCGACCAAACAAATAAGATTTTCCGGTTCCTTTAGGAGCCAATTCTATCAAATTCAATCGTTTTTCTATAAACGGCAATAATCGAGTAAGCATAGTCATCTTCTGAAGATGATTTTCATAGCCTTTGGGATTATAATCTATCGCACCCAATAAGACATCAATCCACTCGTCAATTGTAAACTCCTTTCTGATGTCTTTATAGAAATCTAAATCTACTTCGTAAGGGCAGAAATTTGAGAAACTCACAAGTTTTATTTTACCGGGGCCATTCTCATCAGGATAGCGATATCCCATTTCGACAACACCCCACTGTTCTCGCGCTTTCAGCAAATCCTCTTTGCATTCTTCCCAGACATTTTCATCAATATATGTTTCTCGGCTAGACAGACCAAATTCAGGCAAGGCAAAAGATTTTTCACTAGTCCTAATGTCAACATCAACCGATATTTTTGCCAGAATTTTCACATGTTCATTATCGGTAATTAACCGATCTTTGATGCTAACCCATTCTTCTTTACGCGGGTAATAAGTCCGAATAAAATCGCTTATTTCTTCGGTACTATAGTTACCCTCATCATCTTCAAACTTTTTTAGAATCCAGTCGCGCAAGAACGATGGAAGACTTAAAGAAGAAAAGAAATTTGTTTTCTGAAGGTCCTTATAGACCACCATTTCATCGAAGCATTCTCTTAATTTGTTAGACATTTCTTACCTCACAGCAAATTACGTTCTTGAGCCATCTTTTTCTTAATCTTACATTTCAAATCAGATTTCAGGAGATTTCCGTTTTCAAACACTTTCACATCATACTCCCCTGCCTTGATGCTTTTCGGAACATCAAAGCTAAAATTCTGGCCGGACATTTCTGAAGCCGGGATTTTTTGTCCATTTATTTCAACAAAAACGTTTCTCAACACCGTTTTAGAAGCAATCTTAATTTTTGCATTTAATCCAAAGCCAACGGTTACCTCAGGAGTTTCAATCCATATCTCAACATCCGTTCGTTTCAGACATATTTCTATTATAGGAACAGCAACCTCTTCCAAAGTTGCACCACCATGCACTTCTACAGTAGGTCTTCTCCCTCCCTTAAAACGCTTATAACCTGCCACTACACAGAATTTTCCATCCACAGTATCAACGCATGTAGTTTCTTCAAGATTTGCTGCGTCCTCAGAATACTTGCACACGCGACCACCATGACTAACATCAGCGGGCACCTCAAATTCGCTTATCGAATAATCATAATCTTTCTGAGCAACAACAGCCAATCGAGTTGCTCCATGATCAGCAATCATGAAGCACCTATCAACATTTCTCGATTTTAGTTCATTTTGTATTCTGCTCAAGGTTTCTTCAATAATCGCAAGTTCCTGAATCAAGTATATCGGCAACTTTGTTTTTTCATAACTATAATTCAAAGTTCCATCATGCTTGATTTCATCAATTCCTTTGATATCCTTTGCTGCAATTCCATGATTCTTGAAAATTTCAACAAAGTCTTTGTTATATAATGTGAGAGAAGGAACTTCTGCTCGGCACACCTTTACGTCAGCCATTAGATTTTTCTTATTACACTCTTGCTGAATAAATCCTAAATATTCAACACCCATCGCATCCATAAAATATAGCGACGAGTTTTCAAAGTTCAATTTTTCAATCAGAGAAGAACGAGACGGCAACAAACTATTATAATCGCGTTCTTTAGCTTGTTCTTCTACTATTCTCAGGAAATCAGGTTGAATATGATTGGTCAACTTCTGATATTTATAAGCACTAAAATAGCCGTTAAGAAGGTCATTTCCAAAATCAAAATCAATCAAGTAATCGCACAGCTCTGGATAAACATGCGAAAGAACAGCAGTTAGTTCTTTTCTTTCCAGAGATGCACCATTTTTATCCAAATACTCAAAAATAAGCTCTTTTTCTTGTTGTGAAGTATTTGTCAAATACGGTAAAATATTTCCGTCTTTTGCACGAACGACATCACAAAAATCTGAGAATTCCGCCTGTTCAGTTTTCATTAATTTTAGAAGTTTCAAACGAGCTTCATACAAATCCCAATATCTGTAATCATTGGTGCCAAAATCAAAAATACTCCTAAAAACACCTCGAACAATTTCTTGTGCAGACGCAATTTTAGAAATGACATGCTTTAAACAAACATTTCTTGGCTCAAATAATCTCAAGGCAATATAAAACAGCCATTTCTTATCGTCATCCATTGAAGCAAAATCATGAAGACAGTCTTCTAATGACTTGTGCGACCCAAATACGGAATCAATTATCGGTTCCCAACTTGTATTTTCCTTTAATAAACCTAAAGCGTATTCCCATTGTTCGTTAGTCCCCTTATCCATAGAAATATTTGCAGTTTGCGGAATTCTGCTACAAAGGACTTCATAAGCATTGTTCAATTCTCGAATATTCATCTTGGCTTCAGGAAAATCCCTTTTCTTTTTTGAAGTCAATATGTAAGCAACAGCATCATCCTGTTGTTCAAACATAGGTCCCAATAAATGAACGCCTCCATACGGCCGAATTCCCTGAGGCAAATATTCTGGAGCAGGAACAAAGAATACATCTAATGACTTTTGTGGAGAGCCATCAACAGAAAGAACCTGACATTTTTCTTTTAGGCGCGGATCCGTTATGCGAAAATCTGAACGGCATTGCACCGTCAAAATAATTTTCTTTGATCCAATGGAGAGCAATGTTGACAAAACTTCGGCAGTCTTTCGCGAACCAAGAAGTTTTAAGAATCCAGAAAGATTGCATATAAAGGCAAAGTCTTCCATCCTGAAATCAGAATACAAGTTTTCAAAACGAGGCATTGAATCTTCGTTGCAGTATTCCTCTACAGAAATTTTTCTATCTACAAGAAAATTTCCTATAAAAGAGCGCAAATCTTCTGCATTCGCAAAATCAATCCACAAAGGATAACTTTGTGCCGATTTACGATAGTTTTTCGCCTCTAATACACAACTTTCTAAATTCATTTTTACTCCTTGATAATTTCAAGGCCAACAATCATATTATCCTTAATCAAATTTTTCAAATATTCCTTAACCTTCGCCGCATCCATCTTTTCAATCTTATCAAAAGCCTTTTTAAAACCTCCCTGATTGTATGTTTTTTCAGCATACACCTTTACACGATTTTCAACTTCGGGATGCCGTAGCCAATTATATGGCTCAGCAGTAACATCAGATTTTAATTTTTCCTTAACACTATCAACCTGATCCAACAGCTCAGAGTATTCTTTGAGAATTGTATTACGGAAGGCATCATCTCTTGCAGACGAATCACTTAGTTTATCAAAGAAATCTGCATCGCTTAAAAACTTCAATGCGGCATTGACTTTCTTTTCATCCGAAACCTTATCATTAATGGTATCAAAGGCACTTCGAGCATCGTCATACTCATCCTCACCCATCATAGAAAGAATCGGCATCGAATAACGCGACGACCATTCTTTGGGGCTTTGCGTTCCCGTTTTTTCTTTCCACAACGCCTTGAGTTTTTCAGCACCAAGATTTCGCCTAAATTGTGTCACAATATCATCAATTCTGCTGAGATATGTCGGCTTATCATCATCGAATACACGGTCTGGAACTCGATCAAATACGGCTCTGATATTATCGTCTGTCAAGCCATCTAAATACGATTTGCACACATTCTTGAATGTTGATACCTGATTATTGCGGAATTCAACAAATGCGGTTCCTTCCGCCTTTATGGCATCCAGAAGACGTTTCTTTTGCGGTATCTGAAGATTCAGGTTTTGCCGTATTTCAACCATTGAATCCATTATATGAGCAACACTTCCAAGGTCATTTTTTGCTGCGGCATAGGACACCTTAATTCTGTCGCTCTGCCCACGCCAATCCTTAAGGGTAGCTTCAATAGAATTATTCTTTGTCAAATACTCATTGCTGGCCTCAACAATCTGATAGTCCAAAATCACTTCATCTATTCGCTGTCGAATAGTTTCTTCGGTCCAAAGCCAACTAGCCGATTCAGCGTCAAACTTGTTTCTTAAAATATTGAGATATTCGCAACTTGAATCTCCAATTTTTTCTGCTAGTACAATCAAAGAACCATTGTCGTATGATTGTAAATACAACTTCATTGCATCAACAGACTTTTCCTTTGTCAAAAGATTCTTCAAAGATTGTGCTATAGACTTGTTATTCTTTGATTCTTTACCAATATTTAGAGCACAGGCATTTTCAGAACCACCACCAATATTGTTGTTATTGGCAATACCTGTATAATCGTCAATCATAGCCGACAATGCATTGTCACATTCAGGCAACGATTTTAGCACCACAATAGGAAATGGCAGTTTTTTTATTTCACTGCGAATTCTATCTCTAGCCGTTTCCAAGGAATTCAAATACATTTTGGAAATGCCAAACGCAACCGAAGTTGTCTCAAAGAACAACTTCATTTGTTCAGACATTTGCACAATATATTTAGGTTTATATTTCGGATTTTCTGTTTGCTTATGCTTCAGATATTCCGCAACACATTCCTTTAGTTTCTGAACAGACAGTGAATCGCTTGCAGTGTCATCACTATAACTAAGTTTATCTACGTATTCTTTTAAGACAAAACCTAAAACGAAGGCTGTCAAATTGCAAGGCATAAAGCCAAAAGGCTTTTGTTCTAACAAGTCATATATTTCGCCGATGGCAACTCTATCACCTTTTTTGAATCTTTCCTTGATATATTCATCAACCTTTATTTTGATTTTGGAAATAGTTAAAGTCGGATTCTTTTCCCAATATTTTTCGACTTTCCACGCGCCGTCAAGGTTCTTCTCTAATTTTGTCGCATCATTGCTGCTTCTAAACGAACTTACAACTTCTTCTTTTGCGCCAACTTCAACACCTTGACCAAAAGAAGAGCCTTTCCACATATGATCTGTGACATTAAAATTACATTCGAGACTTTCTGGATATTCCCTCTTATCAATTTCCTTCAATTTAGTTTGGAGACTTTCAATTTTTACGATTCGATCACCACTCTTGTCATATTTTGAATATACATAAAAATCTCCGGCACCAATGCGATTTTTCCACTGGGCGAGTACACCTTTTGCATTTTTATCATGCTGTTCTGACTGTTTACGATCCTTTTGAGCGAAGCACTTCATCTGCGCTTTATTTTCGACATATTGTTTCCATGCATCCATTCCAAGCGGGGTTATCGAAGCATCAACAAAAACAAAGCCCTCTAAACTCGGGTCAGCCATATAGGACTGTATTTTTTGCGTAACGTTATTCTGTTCTACATCGTTTTTCGCAAAAGTGACAATCAAGGGAATTTTATTACCCAGTTCGCCATTAACATATTTATTTTTCTTTTTATTCTTCGTAATCTCTAGATTTTCAAAACAAGCAATATCTATGTCATAACGAAGTTGCATATCTGAAGTCAAATTCAGAATTTCAGGGGTAAATTCTGCTTCAGCCAGCAATTGCGATGTCGTTGATATTTTTTCAACTTCTTTCTTGTATTTTTCCAACTCATCTAAATCAACCGCATTTTTCATCGCAGAATAGACATCTTTTCCATTCCCTATATTCTTCTTGAAAAGAATTTTTTCGTTTTCAAGGGCTTTCAAACTGTTTTCAACACCAGAGATTTCATTATCGCCACTAAAACTATATCGAATATTTTCAGCTGTGGGGAGCAATGCATCTACAGAATTGCCAGTCCGTTCAGAAATTGCTTGCAACAGCAAAGCCGTTTTTAAAACGCGCCGTTCTTTTTCATGCAACTTTTTATTAGATACATTATTGTAGCTATCCAAAACAGTCCGAACATCTTGTGACAACCCATCTTTGCCTTTTTCGTAGAAGAAATCCCACAAAAGGTCAATCGTCAACACATTCTTGTCATCATTTGGGCCAAATTCCTTAATAAACCACTGGAATCCCATGAAATCCGCACCATTTGCACCATCTTTGATGAATTGGAACATACTGCGCTGATTCGACTCAAATGCGGAAGAAATAAATTTCAAAAGAATTGCGGAATAGGGATGAATTGGGAGAACCTTAACAAGATCTTCATCATCCAATTTCATTTTTTTGGCAAGTTCACTACGGGCAGGCTTTGTTGAATCAGCAATTGACTGAACATATTGTTCATATTCTTTTCGAATAGACTCGTCCGTTTTTTTCTTCAATGCCTGGCCAATCAACTTTAATGCCATATTTTCAGGCAATTCAATGTTGCAAATCGGATCAACAAAGCGGTCACGAATCTTTTTCCATTCAGTATTATTATCACCGAACATGGCTTCACCCTTATGGGTAACAATAACCATACAGAATGGAGCAGATGCACTCAGTTCCACAATTCTTTGAAATCCTGTCAGGTGCCCCATATTACTCTGGAAAAATTCCGTAAATTCATCCCAAATAAAAACTATTGCTTTAAGAGAGTTCTTTTCTATAACTACTTTTATCCATTCACAAAGTTTATCGGCGTCTATGTCCAAAACCTTGATTTGTCTCTCATCTGCAACTTGAAAAAGCTTATCCATCAATTCTGACAAAGCAACGCCATCTAATGTCTGCAATTTTTGAATAACATCATCAATAGAGTCACCTCCAAAAAGGACGCTTTTTTCTTCAATGATTTGTGTTAAATAGTTTTTATTGGCATTGTTTTCTAGCCATTTTAACACGCCATCTTTTAAAGCCCCTGCCCCACTATTTGCAATACCAGCTTCTTTGAGAGCTTTATCAATGCTTTCTTGGATTGCAAAAGCAAGTTGTGCATCGCCCTTGATTTTAGAGGATCCATAGCGATGAACAGTAAGAATTTTTCCTTCAGCCTTATGCTTTAAGAATTTTTTCTGGAAATCTTTATCTATTCCAAAATCATTGAAATAAGCTTTAGCGTCATCTTCACTGGCATCAAGCAGCTTCTTTAAGGTCAAAACAGCGTGAGATTTACCTGTACCATACGCACCTTGAACCCAAATAGAGAGCCTTTTATTTCTAGACAAGACCGCTTCTACGTCGGCAAGCAATTTCTTAAAGGTATCATGCGGGTAATAGCTCTTCCACACTTCAGGATTTTGCTTGATGACATTTTCATCAACCACGGGGAAGTATTTCGGGTCTATGTCAAAGTATTCTTGATATTTACTTGTGAAAGACATGGCAAACTCCTTAAACTAAATCCAAAACATCCGCAGAAGTCTTGTCGCTGCGAAGGTTAATGTTGTCAAGATCAAGAGTAAACGAAACAGAAATAAATTCAGGATAATTAACGGAAAGACCTGTAAGAATCTTTTTCATTTCATCTTCATTTAATCCAAAAATTTCTGTAGGCGAAACTCCAGCACTTTCAATTTCATGATTCAGCAGCCTCGAAAGCGTAAACTGATAAAATCCATCACATGCTTCTGCAAATTTGTAAAGGGAATAAAGAACTACAAGAGCGTCAGGATCTTCCCATGGGGTGCGAGTAATGGAAGTGAGAGATTTTTTCTCTTTGAAACCTTCTCCCATGCCGACCTTATTGAAAGGCAACTCCACGAAACGAGAGAAAGATCTCCAAATATCACTACTTGCTCTAGCATTAGCACCATCAGCCGATAGCAGAGACTCCGTATAACTTTTAGTATACGATTCATTCATTCTAATCTTCTTTACAAACCAATTTATTTGAGGGGTGTACGCTAAATTGGTCAATATCAATGCCCAACTTGACAAATTATCTAAAGATAAAGACTCTATTTTCGAAGCAAATTTACTGAATCCATTCTTATCAACCAATTCCGCATCTCTAAGGAATCGATTGAAGAAACTAAACATTTGCGAGCCTAAATCATTTTTATTCTTGAAATCATTTTTCTCTTTAAAGAATTGTTGTATCCATTCCTTTTTAGGTCCATGAGTTGAATAAGTATTTAGACTTTTATTCGCAACCATAATTAAGCCTCCCTTAGGCTGTTCTAAGGATTTGTAAACTAAACATCCTTTGTCCACTTTATGACATTCACTACAATGTTTGCAATTTTCACTGATAGACACTCTACCCTGTTTCATTGATATACATCCATGTCGGCAATCAGCCTCGCATTCATGACATCCAATGCAACAAGCAGTTTTGCGGAACACATTCTTTAACAACTTGACAAATTCAGGCTCACTTTTAGCAAGTTCTTTATTGTACCGAACTTCTACGGAAGTTTCTTCTTGAAGAACTTCAAACTCAAGAATCTTATTTCTGAAATTAATCTTGTAAGGCGACTCATTGTTTTGGACAACCCCAATGGTCTTTATCCATTCGTTCCAATCAGTTGTCGGTGAATCAATTTTTATAGAATCAAAATTCTTATCCGGTAACGAAATTTCCTCATAATTTAGGGGAATATCCAAATCTCGTCCATTTTTACGAGCTTTCCACCCTCCATTACCTAAAAACTCGTTAATTTTTTCTTCTGATCCTAAATTTTTCCCATATGATTTAACAATTGATTGAATCAATATTTCAGAGTTTTCTTTATAATGAACATTTCTTTCAAATTCATCTCTCCCAGGGGCATTAGGGCAAACTAAGCATCCGGCTCTAAAGAGTCCCTTTTTATAACAATCATTAAAAATAAGGTGTTCCTGGAACATATAAAGAAAGAGCTCTGCAGAATTCCATTCCAAGATCGGGTTACAACTATATTGCCCTTTATGCTTTTCACCAAGGCTTACATAATCGTATTTACTTCTTGATTCACTTTCATCTGCACGAACACCAATAAACGCCATACCAATGAAATTCGGTTTACCCGTTAAATTTCGCAGCAAAATAATTTGAGGCGATGTTTTATGAACGCTACAGCACCACCGTGTTACAGTTGCAGGAGGCCCAAATTTTGACCATGTGTAATCCGGGTCAAATTCAGATGTCGCCCGCAAAAATTCAACATCCATATCTTTACAAAGTTGTTCTACCTTATCCACCGTTTTATAGGTATCAGGGAATTCCATTTTAGTATCGCCAAAAAGAACCCTAAATTCATTATGAGGCAAGGCTCTTTGCACAATATCCAACGTCACAACACTATCTTTTCCACCGCTAAAAGCAACATAAAAGACATCAACCTTTTTGCGATATTTGAGATATGTGTTATAAACCTTCTTGATGGTTTCTTGCGTTAAAAGACCTAGTAATTCGCGATTTTTCTCTACCATCGCATCAACATCTACAGATTTTAACTCACCACCATTAGGTTCTGGTTCTTCAAGCAAAATGATTTCAGGGGCGTGATAGAGAGAGCCACCCTTAGTTTGGGCAACTAACTTTCCTCGATAAAAATACTTGGTATGTTCAGCCCACATAATTGGAGCGTCATCATTTTTGGGATAATTCCAATGTTTATCGAAGCCGAGTAAGTCTAATTCTCGATAATACACAGGCCGAGGCTCCTTACTAAATTCTAAAGGAGTTGTATTCAGCAACAAGCCACCAGTTTTTTCATCCCAAGTATAAGAGTACATCAAATCTCCTTATTTTCTGGAAGTCCGCAATTGCTGAGACTTTTCCAGCAAAGAATCAATATTTGAACATTTTTCGCGAGCGAGATAGCCTTCTTCTTTCAAAAATTTTTTTGCTCGACCTGCATCAAAATTTTCTTCCGAAAGTGCATGAACAAGTACATCCTCAAAATCCATCGCAACGTTATTTCGCACAATGGCTCCAGCGTAAGTGGTTTTTGAAAAATTACTATGAACAAGCTTAAACTTCTTACTGCATCGCCATAAGAAACTTTCTAACATAAAGTGATTCCAATTTCCACTTACAATTGGAAATCCGCCCCAAAAATCAATTTTCTTCAGCGGAATGAATTCTCTATCTCGTACAAAAGTTTCAATCACATCATCAATGGCATCAACATCCATTTTAGGAACACTTTGAACAAAATCCCGTTCATTCAACCGAAATGAATTACCATAAATCACATCGTATAAAGCAGGAACACCTAATGAATTCGCCAATGTGTCAATGTCATCTACAGTAAATGCATCCCTACTTTCGCAAAAATCTTTGAACAAGTCCTCATTGCTAATAATTTTGCCTTTTTTAACAATCAAATTTCCCTTAAAATCGAAATCATCGCCTAGCAAAACAGCAATTGCATTACGGATGCCGATATCTCTAAAGCCGCTATTTCTTTCAGCAATGTCTGAATAGCGATTTTTCAACGCTTTTACGGCATCCATACTTCCAATAAAATCAGAATTATCTAATTCAGACTTTATCCATTCTGACAACCACTCTATTTCATCGCCAGCAATATCAAATGTCTCTAGAATAAAGCGAGAATGGTCTCCGTTACTCAAAATTTTTTGCGTAACGGAACATTGCATAAATGCCACGCATATTTTTTCTTGCGGGATCCAATCCAATTTCTTGAATATTTCATCATCACTCATAGGACGATGTTCTTCTTCAAGCAATCGTTTTACTTCATCTTTGGGACTACCGATATGACGATAGCTTTCATCCCTAAAAACACGATCTTTATTGATGTAATAATTGAAATCGGGCAACTCTTGCAAATAGGTTCTCAAAACATCTACACCTTCAATCGGGGTATCGCGAAAATCATATGCAAAGTGCTCTAACAGTTTTTCAAGATAAAGACGGGGATGTAAATTTAGCTGATTTTCTATGTATTCCAAGACTTCCGTTTTCTTGAAATCTTCCAGTACGCATTCAGTTACATACAAGCGTCCATCATGAACCATACCACACATTTCAATCGTATTGTCAAGTTCCATATCGCTTGCACTTATTGTCGAACCATTCAATTCTTCATAAAAATGCCTAAATCGATTCCTTTGAATAATATTGTTCAGGATATAGCCACTAGAAAACTTTTCAACAAGAACCTTCTTATACGGGACTAGAAGGACATCATTTGAAACATTCTTTTTTCTTGACGGAGGAACATCGTCTGTTCCAGATTCTACATTTTCTATAAGCAAGCCTACTTTTTGCGCAAACTTGCAAAAATTTGAAAAGTTCGCAGGCGTCCATTGAGTGGAAACG
>OCVV011350085.1_pt1 | contig 13520 bp, 14 predicted proteins | sample 1539721 | NCBI WGS metagenome assembly OCVV01 (sample SAMN02144230, study PRJEB22623) | gut metagenome | biome: sheep rumen | host: Ovis aries | place: New Zealand
GAAGCAACCAGTATCTCGCAGCTCGCCGATGCGGTAGGTATCCGTAAGGCATCCCTTTACAGCCACTTTGCCAATAAGCAGGATATTCTGGATACTGTCGTCGAAACCGTTCTGAAAGGATATGCCGACCATTCGATTTTTGTACGTGCTGACTGGGACGATCCGGAATTCACAAAAGATAAGACCGGCATGACTGCAGAAGATGTGGCAAAACTCATACAGGGACAGATGCGCTACATCCTGCATGACCCTCACATCAGCAAGGGCAGAAAATTGCTCATGATCGAGCAGTTCCGCAATGAAGAACTGGCAGAACTCCAGACCAAGCAGAATTATGAAGACGTGCTGCACTTTTTTAAGGGAATGATGCGCTTCCTGATTCGCCAAGGAACCTTGAAAAATGCAGACACCGGAATCATGGCTGCGCAGTTTTCGTCCCCGATCACCGTCTGGATCAACTTGTGCGACCGGGAACCGGAGCGGGAAGACGAAGTAATGGAACTGGTCAGGAAACATGTAATGCAGTTTTTTGAAATCTATCGGAAATAAATGCTCTTGAATGAGGATTTATAATAGCCGGTCAGATCGGAGACGGCTGACCGGTTTTCTTTCCGGCATAAGACTAACGAACGATAGGACGCCTAAGGGGATCAACGATGAAAAAGAGAGTCTTTCCAATCTCAATGACAGTTTTATGGGGAATCGTATTTACGACAGCCATGCATAATCTCACGCTTGGAATCTGCATGGGCTTGATGATGGGAATCGCATTTGGCTTGTTTGATTCAGGGGAATATGATTATCGCTTTGACGGAGTTGCAGGAGATGCGAACTCTTTCTGTGATGTCCTGAAAAGTGACAAGAGAGACAGAGAAACCCCCTTTATAGTCCGCAGACTATCCGAAGATGAAAGGCAGGCCGCGCTGGATCTGGCGTGGGCCGTGTTCTCGGAATATGAATCCCCGGATTACTCTTCGGAGGGAACAGAGGAGTTCCGAAAATGTCTTCACGACGAAGATTATCTGCATGGTCTGCAGTATTACGGCGCTTTTGATGGAGAAAAACTGATTGGGGAGATCGCCATCAGACCGGATAGAAAGCATATCTGTTTTTTCTTCGTGGATGGCAGGTATCACCGCCGCGGGATCGGCACAAGGATGTACGTTCACCGCTAATGCGAAAATGAAGGGAAAAGATTATGAAAGAACTGGTGTTGTATATCCACGGCAAGGATGGCTGTGCCGGAGAGAGTGAACACTATAAACCATTGTTTCCTGAGTGCGTAGTAATCGGCCTGGATTATCAGACCTTTACCCCTTGGGAAACCGGCGAGGAAATCCGGGAGGCGGTCACAAAGATGAATGCTGAATATGACAGTATTACACTGATCGCCAACAGTATCGGTGCGCTTTTCAGCATAAATTCCGGGATCGATACAATGATTCGCAGCGCATTCTTCATTTCCCCAATCGTAGATATGGAGAAGCTGATCCTTAACATGATGTCCTGGGCCGATATAACCGAGAAGGAACTGAAAGAGAAAGGCGTGATCCCCACTTCGTTCGGCGAGGATCTGTCCTGGGACTACCTGTGTTATGTCCGTGAGCACCCTGTCTGCTGGACAGTTCCGACCAGGATCCTTTATGGCTGCCGGGATAACCTGACATCCTATGAAACGATAAGTGCTTTTGCAAAGACTCATGGCGCAGAATTAACAGTGATGGAAGAAGGAGAGCACTGGTTCCATACGGATGAGCAGATGCGATTTCTGGATAATTGGATCATTGGATCATAGGATTATAGAAGGAAGGAGCAGTACGCTGCCATCGTGAAGAGCGATATGTAATTTGGAGCTATGAAAGCGAGTCTGAAAGTATTCTTTGAAAATCCTTTCTGGGTTGGTGTTTTTGAACGTATCGAGGATGGAAAGCTGTCTGTCTGTAAAGTGACTTTCGGGGCGGAGCCAAAGAGTTATGAGATCTTGGAATACGCCCTGCAGCACTACTATGAACTGGTCTTTAGTCCGGCCATAGAAACAGAAATAAGGCAGGCGGCTGACAATCCCAAAAGAAGAAGCCGGAATGCGAGAAAGCAGCTGGAGAACATGGGTATAGGAACGAAATCTCAGCAGGCTCTTCAAAGACAGCGGGAAGATATGAAAAAGGAGCGCAGACAGATCAGCCGGGAAGAACGGGAGGCGGAGGCACAGCGCCGATTTGTAATGAAACAGGCCAAGAAAAAGGAAAAGAAACGGGGACATTGATGGCAAACGCAATAACGATCTTCAGAATGGCAGCCAGTATAGTCCTGCTGTTCTGTCCGGCCTTTTCGCCCGTCTTTTATGTGTTTTACATAATGGCAGGGTTGTCTGATATGCTTGACGGATTCGCGGCGAGGAAAACCAATACGGCCAGCAGGTTTGGGGCAAGGCTGGATACGATGGCAGATTATGTATTTGTGATCGTGAGCCTGATCAAGCTGCTGCCGGTGATACGTATTCCGATTTGGCTGTATGTATGGATCGGACTCATTGCCCTTATAAAGGTTATAAATATCATTTCCGGATTTGCCGTACAGAAAACGTTTATGGCCGTCCATTCGGCGATGAACAAAGCAACAGGCCTTCTGCTGTTTCTATTGCCGCTGACGATTCCTGTTTTCCCGCTGAAATACTTTGCAATTGTCGTCTGTGCTGCAGCAACGTTCGCCGCAATTCAGGAAGGCCATTTGATCAGGACAAGGGAACCCGCTGGTAAAGGAGGTTACGAAACAACTTACGTACTGAGGAGGCTATCGGATATGAATGAATATACTGCATATTGCGGTCTGGACTGTGAGGTGTGCCAAGCCCGTCTTGCAACTTTGAATAATGATAATGCGCTCCGCCAGCAAGTCGCCAGAGAGTGGTCAGAGTTGAACGGCGTGGAGATTACGGCTGAGATGATCAACTGCTCCGGATGCCGGGTCCCGGGAGTGAAAACGCCGTATTGTGATTCCCTGTGCCTAATCCGGCAGTGCGCAATGGGAAAACAGATGGAGACGTGCGGTGGATGTCCGGAAATGAATACCTGTGAAAAGCTTTCGATGATCACAGGAAACAATGCGGATGCACTCCACAGGCTTATGACGGTATAAACTGCAAACTCCGTTATTTGATGAGGTGAAAAAATAATGGTATATGAATTAGCTGACACTGCAAAGGTCACGGCTCTGTTTGAAGGCTGGCCTGAAACCATGATCTGGTCCTGCCTGCAGAAGGTGATGGGCAAAATATACGTCACAGATTTGGAAAAGCCACAGTCAGCGTTTGCTTTTGTCGGGTGCTTTGCATTTTATGCCGGAGTACCTGATAAGGAGCTTATAAGACATAAGCCTGATGCTTTTGTTATTATGACACCGCAGAATGAGAAATGGGCAGACTGTATTGAGGATTGCTTCCCGGATGCGAAGAAGATATCCCGGTATGCTATCAAAAAGGATACAAAGTTTGACAAAGACTTGTTACTTAAATTAATAGACAAGCTGCCGGAAGGATACGAATTAAAAGACATCGATGAGAATATTTATGATGTGTGCCTGTCCGATCCGGTGACGAATGATTTCGTTTCATCATTTGAGAGCAAAGAAAAATATCTGGAGATCGGCAGAGGCGTGGTCGTTATCAAATCCGGAAGGATTGTCGCCGGAGCATCCTCTTATACAAGATACAGTGAAGGGATCGAGATAGAGGTTGATACGGTTGAGGAGGAACGCAGAAAAGAACTTGCGACTGTCGCTTCTGCTGCGCTGATCTTACGATGTCTTGATGAAGGTTTGTATCCAAGTTGGGATGCCCAGAATATGAACTCTGTTCATCTGGCGAAAAAGCTGGGGTATGAATTTGACCATGAATACACGGCATATGAGGTATCGGGAGATTACATTGGGGGAGAAATGACATTAGAGACCAAAAGACTGATCCTCCGCCGCTGGGAAGACAGCGACGCGGAAAACCTGTATAGATACGCCAAAGATCCGGATATTGGCCCGATCGCCGGATGGCCTGCTCATCAGAGCATAGAGGAGAGCCGGGATGTCATCAGGAATGTCTTTAACGGCAAAGAGGCATACGCCGTTTGTCTGAAAACGGATGGGGAAGCGATTGGCGCTATTGAACTGAAACTGAATGGCCATACCGATATGACTGACCGCGATGATGAATGCGAGCTGGGGTATTGGATTGGCAAGTCGTTCTGGGGGCAGGGGATCATTCCGGAGGCGGCGAAGGAAATGATCCGGCACGGCTTTGAGGATCTCGGAATGACCAGGATCTGGGTCGGTTATTATGAAGGCAACACCAAATCGAAGCGCGTCCAGGAGAAATGCGGATTCCGCTATGAGTGGAAGTCAGAAGGCGTAGATGTGCCTCTTTTGCATGAGAAACGCACCGGGCACGTGAGCAGTATGACAAAAGAGCAATGGCTTCAGGACAGAATGTACACGTGAAATATTGAGGACTGAGGAGAAGATAGATAAGAAAGCATTACATTTCATTTTCGGCTTATGCCAGGCCGTTACCGGATATGCGGCATGCAAGCTGCTTCAGAACGAGGGGGAAAGCAAATGAATGTGACTTACGAAAAGAAAGACGCGATGACCTTCATCGGATACCATACGGAGATCCGTCCGGAGGAAGCTTATCAGAAATGTCCGGAATTCTGGGACAATGAATACGCGGAAAAATATGCTCGGCTCTGGCAGACGATGAAGCCGGAAAATGCCGTGGAAAAAGCGATCCTTGAAAACGGGATCGGCATGTTTGCAATCTGCGCAGACTCTGAAAATGCGTTTGCATACTGGATCGCAGGTCTGTATCAGGGCGGGGATGTTCCGGAAGGACTGGAACTGTACTCTTTCCCAGCAAGCGAGTGGGCGGTTTTTACAACCAAAGGACCGATGCCGGCTTCCCTGCAGACGCTGAATACGGCGGTCTGGCAGGAGTGGTTTCCGAATGAAGGGCAGAAGTACCATGCAAACGGAAACGCAACACTGGAAGTGTACTCCCCCGGGAATCCGCAGTCGCCGGATTACGAATGCGGGATCTGGGTGCCAATCAGCGGGGGAACAGAGAATGGTTATTGAAACAAAGCGTTTGATAATAACTACTGCATCTCAAGATGAGATGATCAGTTTTATTGAAGAGCAGACAGATGAGATCCTAATAAAAGCATATAGAGAAATGTTACAGGGATGTCTTAATCATCCGGATCACTGGGATTGGTATGCAATTTGGTTCATCAGGACGAAATGCGGTTCTCATATTGGTGATTTGAGCTTCAAAGGCTTAAATGAAGATGGATCAGTTGAAATAGGTTATGGGATTTCAGAAATAAACCAAGGAAACGGCTATGCAACTGAAGCCGTTAATGCAGTTGCAGTATGGGCTTTGAAGCAGCCCGGGGTTTTCCGTGTGGAGGCCGAGACAGAACCTGATAACAGAGTGTCACAAAGGGTTCTTGAAAAATGCGGCTTTATCCCGTCGGGGATTATTGGTGAAGAAGGGCCGCGCTTCTTCAAAACATGTTGACATATTCTGGGGTTTGCAAATGGTTAAGGGAAAACCACGGGGAAAAACCACGGGAAAACCACGGGGACGGTCCTTTTGTTTCTAAATAAACATGGGGACAGAAACAAAAGGACCGTCCCTTTTGGTGTGGACAGAGAAGCATATGCATGCTAATATTTGTATTAGCAGTAACTAACCAGAAACGTTGACTTTATTTTAGATTTGGGTAATGAGCTGATTACACTCCGCTAAATGCGGAGTTATTTATCATCATTGCGTTAGTTGGATATAACTAAATGGAGGAAGAGGTCATGAAAGCAGATTATAAAAACTGGATGCCCAAAGGAATGGTTGCTTCTTTCATAGGGGGAGCAGCAGGATCGTGGATCACGGCTCTGGCCGCAGGCTCCCTGATGCCAGAGGGGACGGGCAGGCAGGTGGCGACGGCTGTCTCTGCAGCGTCCGGAGCCTTGTTTACGGGTGTGTCCATCTGGTCCGGCCTGATGTACCGTGCCTTTGACTACAACGGAAAGAGACAGATGTCAAAACAGATCATAGAGGGAATTGCGGAATATGTAAATCTGCCGGAAGGCGGCAGCTGCCTGGATGTTGGCTGCGGCAGCGGAGCGCTGGGGATCGCGATCGCCAAGCGAAATCCCGGAGCACAGGTAACCGGGATCGACCGCTGGGGCAAGGAATACGCATCCTTCAACAAACCGCTCTGTGAAGAAAATGCCCGTGCGGAAGGCGTGGAGAATATCAGCTTCATGAAGGGAGATGCCACACACCTGGAATTTCCAAATGAAACCTTTGACGCTGTTGCCAGCAACTATGTCTACCACAATATTCCGTCAAGAGACCGTCAGGCAATTCTGCTGGAAACACTGCGGACACTGAAAAAAGGCGGAACCTTTGCGATTCATGATATTTTCTCCGCAGGGAAATACGGGGATATGCAGTCTTTCACAAAAAAGCTCAAAGAGATGGGATACGAAAGGGTTGAGCTGATCGACACAGCAAATGGAAAATGGATCCGCAAAAGAGAAGCCGGGTGGATGGGGCTTTCGGGCTCGGCCTTGCTGACGGGTAAAAAATAAGCTGTTCAATGCTATGGCAGAGCGCTTTCCCGGAGGTGTGCTTGTCTTCGATTCCTGCAACAGGCGCGGCGCCGGTCTGATGCGGAAGACCTGGCTGAAGGAAGCGGGGATCACAGATGTGAATGCCTGCTTCTCTCTGTAAGATGAGACAGAACTGAAGGAATGGAGCAGTCGATTTGCCTCTGTCACGGCAAAAAGCTATATGCGGGGATACAGGGATATTTACAAAAAAGTAGGCATGCTCCATAAGCTGATGATCCGCTTCTGCGACGGGCTTGTAAAGATGAAGATCATAAAAATTGCCTTTAAATGAGTTCAGCTGCTGATACTGATCCTTTATAGGATCAGACAAAGGGCATTAAGTTATAAATTTATAAATATGGGTTAGTGTAATCTAATCACAATAAAGCAGGAGGCTGAAATAATGGATTTAAAGTTTGGCGATATACAGGAAACGGCGCTCATTCCCCTTGCCATTAAGGCCAGTGAAACGTCCAGACCTAATGCCCGGATCAGGGATCTGAAAGCGAAGGAGATCATCGACTCTCTCGGTGTGGATGTCAGCAAGTATGACCCTTTCATGTCCCACGAGGGTGTGGTGGCCTGACCATTATGTACCGGGATCAACTGAAGGTACTGCTGAGGCAATACCCGGATGCGGTCAAGTATACTAAGGCTTCTTTCGGCTGGGGTACAAAAAGCGGAAAAGAGTATCTGGAGCTGGAGCCCCGAATGACGCTCGTCTCGGAGCGCAGCTATAACGAGGAAATGAAGAAATACTCGATCCGCGGTAAATTGTTCGCCATCATCGGGAAGAATATCAATAACAGGCTCGCTGTATACAAGTGGTGAGGACGCAGTAGTTACAGTCGGCCATACAGTTATCCGCGAGCGAAAAGGAGGTCTTATTTATGGATGAAAACAGGAAATCACAATCCCCCATCGCCTGGGTGCTGGGGCAGACGGGCAATCACGGCTGGCAGTACGTGCTGAGTGTGATTCTGGCCGTCATCGGGGTGGCCTTTTCTGTCGCTCCCTATTTTGTGGTAGTGGGGATCGTGCAGGGACTTATGGAAGGCAGGCAGGATTTTTCCTTTTACCTGACCAGGTGCCTCATTATGGCTGCCTTATGGCTGGGAAGAGTCCTGTTCCACTCTTTTTCTACGGCAGCCAGTCACGTGGCAACCTTTGCCGTACTGGGCGAGATCCGTAAAAGATGTACGGAAAAGCTGGCCCGCATGCCGCTGGGTGCTGTCCTGACCCAGAGCAGCGGCGCCTTAAAGAACACCCTGGTCGAGCGGATCGACAGCATCGAGACGACGCTGGCCCATATCGTGCCGGAATTTACGGCAAACCTCCTGGTTCCGGTGATCATTGAGATCTACATCTTTACCATTGACTGGAGAATGGGCCTGGCAAGCCTCGTTACGGTTCCGATCGGCATGTTCAGCTATGCGCTCATGATGTTGGGCAGCGGGGACTTTTATCAGCATACGATCACAGCGACCAAGGCACTCAATGATACAGCCGTGGAATATATCAACGGAATCCAGGTGATCAAGGTCTTCGGCAAGACAAAATCCAGCTACGATCGCTTTGTCCATGACGCCTATGAGGCGGCCCACAGCTTTATCGACTGGATGCGTGCCAGTATCCTGCCCATGACCTTCGCCATGGTGGTGATGCCGTCCACCATGGTCTCGGTCCTTCCCATCGGCGGAATTCTGGTGAAGAAGGGAAGTCTGTCTCCGCAGGATTTTGTCATGATCATCATCCTGTCTGTCGGACTGATCACGCCCTTTGTGACTCTGATGAGCTACTCGGACGATCTGCGGACTATGGGGACGATCTTCGGAGAGGTGAGAGCGATCCTGGATGCGCCCGAGATGGTCAGGCCGGAGACGGGAAATGTGCCGGAGAAAAATGACCTGGAGCTGAAGGATGTGCATTTTTCCTATCATACAGACGCTGATACCGAGGTCCTGCACGGAGTTTCCATGAAGATTCCGGAAGGGAGCTTTGCCGCCCTGGTCGGCCCCAGCGGCAGCGGTAAAAGTACCATCGCGCGTCTGATCGCAGCTCTGTGGGATGTGACCGGCGGCAGTATCTCGATCGGCGGAAGGGACATCCGGGATATTCCCCAGGAGGCCTATGCCGATAAGGTGGCCTTTGTCTCACAGGACAACTATCTCTTCAATATGACAGTGAGAGAGAATATCCGGCTGGGCAGGCCTTCCGCGACTGATGAAGAGGTGGAAGAGGCTGCCAAAATGAGCGGCTGCCACGACTTCATCCTGAGCCTGGAAAAGGGCTATGACACCATGGTCGGCAGTTCCGGCGGGCATCTCTCCGGCGGCGAGCGGCAGCGCATTTCCATTGCCAGAGCCATGCTGAAAGCAGCCCCTGTCGTGATCCTGGACGAAGCTACCGCCTATACGGATCCGGAAAATGAAGCGGTCATTCAGCGCTCTGTCTCAAAGCTCACGGAAGGCAAGACGCTGATCGTCATTGCCCACAGGCTAAGCACCATCGTGGATGCAGACAGGATCTATGTGGTGAAAGACGGCAGGATCCATGAGCAAGGGACCCACGAGGAACTGCTGGCCCATCATGACCTGTATGAAAAGATGTGGAAGGCTCATATGGAGGTGAAGGACAATGGTTAAGATCATCAGCCGCTTTTTTGCCTTCTGCGGGGAGGAAAACCGCCGCAGATTTCATCAGTCCATTCTTCTGGGAGTACTGCAGGCGATCTTCGAAGCGCTTAAGATCCCTGCCATAGCCTGTATGGTGCGCGCGCTGCTTCGCGGCAGTGTGACGATGCAGGATATTCTTCTTACACTTGGAATCATGCTTTTTTCCATTGTCAGTTCGAGCCTGGTCAAAGCCAGAAGCATGATGCTCCAGACTGAAGGCGGATATGACACCTGTGCCAGAAAACGTGTGGAGATCGCCGAGCACATGAGATATCTGCCCATGGGCTATTTCAACGAAAAATCTCTGGGACAGATCACTTCGGTCACCACAAATGTGATGGAGAACCTGGAAAATGTCGCGACGCGCGTGATCATGATGGTCTCCGAAGGCCTTCTGACGACGTCACTGATCATTGTGATGCTGTTCTTTTTTGACCGGCGGATCGCCCTGGTACTGTTGGCGGGATTTGGACTGTTTCTCTTTGTCAACCGTTTTCTGCAGCAGGCGGCCGGTACTATGGCCGTGCAGAAAATAGACTCCGATGAGCGCGTAGTCGAGAAGGTGCTGGAATACCTGCAGGGTATGGCGGAGGTAAAGGCTTATCATCTGACCGGAACAAAGAGCAGGGAACTGAACGACGCTGTCTCGGCCAATGTCAAGGTAAATTCAGATATGGAACTGACCCTGATCCCCCGCATGAGCGCTCAGAATCTTCTGGCCAAGCTGACGGGAGTGTGCATGGTGGCCCTGTCCTGCTTTTTCTACTGCCAAGGGTCTATGGATGCCCTGACGGCGGTCGTCATGGTGATCTCCGCTTTTATTGTCTATGCCAGCCTGGAGACGGCAGGCAATTATTCCGCCCTTCTCAGGGTGGTGGATGTGAGTGTGTCAAGGGCGCAGGAGATCCTGGATACGCCGCAGATGGATATCACAGGGGAGATGATCACGCCTGAGAACAGGAATCTTGCCGCGGAAGATGTGGAATTTTCTTATGAGAAGCGCAAGGTCATTGACGGTGTGACCGTGCAGATTCCGGAAAAGACTACAACGGCCATTGTCGGACCCTCCGGCGGAGGCAAGACGACACTTGTGAACCTGCTGGCCAGGTTCTGGGATGTGGATGCCGGAAGAGTGACCCTGGGCGGAAGAAACGTGAAGGATTACGACATGGATTCCCTGATGGAGAACTTCTCCTTTGTGTTCCAGAATGTCTACCTCTTCCACGATACTATTGCCGACAATATCCGCTTCGGGCAGCCGGATGCGCCGATGGAGAAGGTGATCGAGGCGGCGAAGAAGGCCTGCTGCCACGACTTTATCGAGGCGCTGCCGGATGGGTACGAAACGGTGATCGGAGAGGGCGGCGCCAGTCTCTCCGGCGGAGAAAAGCAGCGCATTTCCATTGCGCGGGCAATGATGAAGGACGCGCCGGTCATTTTCCTCGACGAAGCCACCGCCAATGTGGATCCGGAAAATGAGAATGATCTGATGCGGGCGATTCAGGTGCTGACGGAAGAGAAGACGGTCATCATGATCGCCCACCGCCTCAAGACGGTGGAACATGCCGACCAGATTCTGGTCGTGGATCACGGAAAGATCGTGCAGCAGGGGACACACGGGAATCTGATGAAGGAAGAAGGCATTTATCGGAACTTTATCAGCGAGCGGCGTGAGGCGGCAAGCTGGAAAGTTAAAAGACAGTGTTAACCGGGGCTTCGTCAGCAAAGCCGAGGCGCTGGCCTTCATGTGTGCCTGCACCTTCAATATTCCCTGCGTCATGGCACTCAGCACAACCTACCGGGAATCCCATTCTCTGAAATGGACAGCCAGGATCGCGGCATTCTATGTCTGCGGCGCCCTGATCCTGGCCTGCATCGTGTACCACATTGCGGCACTGTTTCTGTAAATCCCCTGTTTGCGTAAATCCGCATTGCACAAGAATAATAAAAACAAGTACAAATAGACTGCGGTAATGAAAAAACCGACTGCCTGTCAGATTGCAGTAAAAAAGCAGGATCTATCACAATGTGATGGTCCTGCTTTTTTGCTGTTGAAAAACGGTTTATTTTTTTCCCTCTGCCTCGAATCTTTTGTGCAGATCCAGAATATGGCGGAGTTCCTTCAGGACGCCCAGGTCAGAGAAGGAGCGCTCGACGATGTCTGCCGCGTCCTGCATCTCAGAGCGGGCATTGGCTACAGTTGCAGTAACACCTGCCTCATGGAAGGCGGTGAGATCATTCAGGTTGTCTCCGAAATAGACTGTCTCCTCCTGACCGATCCCGAGATATTCCTGCAGGAGTGCGAAGGCTTCGCCCTTGCCGGCTTCTTTGGCAAAGATATCCAGCCACTCAGCTCCTGAGATCGTCATGGCCAGGTTTTTGGCGCGGCTGGACTTGTCAAGTCCTCTGGTCGCCTTCTCCACATTGGGGTGATGAACCGATATTTTGATGATGTTGTCAGTCGGGATCGCAGTCAGGTCATCAACATTCTCGACGGCGTAGCGGTAATTATTGCTCATCATCCTGGTTATGGGTGTATCGGTTCCCTCAATCCAGCTGACATCCGGACCCTCGACGACGATCTCGGCGCCCTCTATGGTGCGCAGCCGCTCGATGAGCGGGATATACAGTTCCGGATCGATCTTCCAGCTGTGCAGGACGCGGTCCCTGGTGCGGACCACGGTTCCGTTGGAGGCAATGAAATAGATGTCATCCGCGACCGGTTTGAAGAGTTCCATCATACTGTGGTACTGCCGTCCGCTGCAGGCGCAGAAGATGATCCCGGCCTCCTTGAGTTCCCGGATCACATCGTAATAGGCAGGGTCGATCTCATGGGAACCCTCTTTTACCAGAGTCCCGTCAATGTCACTCGCTATCAGTTTGATCATAAGCCTTGTTCCCCTTTCTTTATAAAACCCCCTGTTGGCCTGCCAGGCCTGTACAGATATAGTATCATACGTATTTATCGGATTACAATACGGGGACGGTCCTTTTGTTTATGGTTATAAGACACAATAGCGTTATTATACAGAAGCTATACAGAAGTTATACAGACCTGCCCGAAAGGCAGGGGAGGTTCTACTCTATTGACTGGCAAAGGGGCGGAAACTGTACTATACTTTTTGCAACAGGTCAGTTTATATCGGATCAATGCGACTTGTAACCGATCATCTGTAAATGGAGGCTTTGACTGCAACATGCTGCATTATGTATATCTGATCAACCGATTTCAGCTGCACCATAAGAGTAAAGAGATGATGGAAAAGCTCAGGAAAGTATCGGAAGAACTGGGCCGGGACTATGAATTCGTTGTCAATGACACGCCGGAGCAGGCCCACAGGGCACTGGAGAGATTCCGGGACAAGGACTATGTCATTACGGCAATCGGCGGGGACGGCTCCATCAACCATGTGCTGAACGCCATTGTCGGGACAGGGAATATTCTCTCTTTTATCCCTCACGGTACCGGAAACGACTTCTGCAGGACCTGCATGGAGAGTATGGAAAACGGCATCCACGAAGTGGATCTCATCCGGGTCAACGACAGGTACTGTATCAATGTTGCGTGTTTTGGCATTGACGCGGACATTGCAAATGATGACACTTTTATCCACAGCCGCTGGATTCCAAGGACCATGCGCTTTAATGCAGGTGTCATCGGGCACTTTTTGAGGTATAAGAGAGGACGCCGGCTCCGCGTTGAAAGTAATGGAGAGGTCCGGGAAGGCAATTTTGCCACGGTGATTGCCGCCAACTGCAGGTACTATGGAAGCGGTTATCATGTGTCTCCCCACAGCTCCCTGGACGATGGAAAGATGGATGTCCTGGAGGCGGGTGCCCTGCACAAATTCCGTATGGCGCGATTGATCCTGAAGATGAAAAACGCCCGGCATCTGGGGTCTCCGGACTTGAAAATCTATGAGACGGACAGACTGGTCGTCTCCGCTGAAACACCCTTTAAGGCAAATATTGACGGGGAACCCATCCTTTCCGACAGGTTTGAACTGGAGATGGTACCCCGGGCGATCCGCCTGGATTTTAACAGAGATTTCATCAAGCGGTGCCTGTGAAACATGGTGAAACATGGGGACGGTCCCAATGACATTAAGGTAGGAAAACAGAAAATAATAGTGTATTATTCAGGATAAGGTAAATTCAAACGGAACACAGCCAGTTCTCGGG
>OCVV010877526.1_pt1 | contig 13519 bp, 8 predicted proteins | sample 1539721 | NCBI WGS metagenome assembly OCVV01 (sample SAMN02144230, study PRJEB22623) | gut metagenome | biome: sheep rumen | host: Ovis aries | place: New Zealand
GGCTTATCTTAAAGCATATTATCCTAAAATATTTATATCTAATTTATTATCAATAGATATGAATGATGATTCTAAATGTAAGAAATATATATATGAATGTAAAAAGAATAATATAAATATATTAAATCCAGATATAAATTTAAGCTATAACAAGTATGTAGAAGAAAAAGATGGTATAAGATATCCTCTTACTAGTATTAAAAATGTAGGTATAAATTGCGCTAATAGTATTATTGAAGAAAGAAAAAATGGTAAATTTAAAAGTATTTTTGATTTTATAAAAAGATGTTATAACAAAGTGATAAATAGAAAGGTAATTGAGTCATTAATATATGCAGGAGTATTTTCTTGCTTTGAATATAATAGAAATACTTTAATAAATAATTTGGATGCAATTATAAATTATGGTGAGTTAATTAAAGATTTAGAAGAAGAGTTTGCATTAAAACCAGAGATAAAAGAATATGTGGAATATGATGATAAATTTATAATGGAACGTGAATTAGAACTATTTGGATTATATTTAAGTAATCATCCTGTTACAAATATAAAATCTAAATATGATAATATTATTGAATTATCGGATATAGAACAATATTTTAATAAGAATATAAATATTATAGTTTATGTAGATAGAATTAAAGATATTAATACTAAAAATGGTGATAAGATGGCGTTTATTACTGGTAGTGATGAATTATCTAAAATTGATATAACAGTATTTCCTAATATTTATAAGACCTGCTTTGATATAAAAGCGGGAGATATACTTAATATTGTTGGTAAAGTAGAAAAAAGATATGATAAATATCAAGTAGTAGCTAGTAAAATAAATATCGAAAAATAAGAAAAGCTTTTCTTTTTAATTAAAATGTGTTAATATAAAGTATAGTAAAGAAAGCTAAAGGAGGAAATAAAAATGGGTTTCATAAAAAATATATTTGATGGTGAAGGTCAAACAGAAATAGTTAAAGATGATGAAAGTCAGTTTTATGAAGTAGATACTAAAGAATTAGAAAATATGTCTGATAAAAATGGTGGGGCAAAAATGATTCTCTTAGAACCTCGTGCATTTTCTGAATCACAACAAATAGCAGATCATTTAAAAAAGAGAAATACTGTGGTTATAAATTTAAGAAGAGTTACTTCTGATCAAGCTAAAAGAATTATTGACTTTGTAAGTGGTGCTGTATATGCACTTAAAGGTCATATAGAAAAAATAGGTAGCGGAATATTTTTATGTACACCTAATAATGTTAATATACAAGGTAAAATTACTTCAGATAAGGAGACAAAAGAAGTATATAATAATGATGATATAGACATAGAATCTTGGTAAAAGTATTGAATATGAAAATAATTTGTGTTATTATATAACATGTATTTCGAGGTGAACTTATGGATAAATTTAGTTGTACACTTCGTGGTTATGATAAAGATGAAGTTAATGCTTTCATAGATAATATAATAGCTCGTGTAGAAAATATGGTTAAAGAAATAGAAGTAAAGGATGAGAAAATTTCAAGGTATAAGGCCGTACTAAAGAAAAATGAATTACTTATGACAGAAATGACTACACAATTAGAAACATTATCTAAAACAATTGAACAACCTAAAGAAATTTCTTTAGACGAAGCGCTTGAAAGAGCTAGAGTTGATTCAAAAAGGATAGTTGAAGATGCTACTATAAAGGCAAAAAAAATTGTTAATCAAGCACAAGAAAATGCTGATACTATTATTAGTGAATGCTTAATGGAAGCAAAAAAAATAGAAATGCAAAAAAATAATTTAAAAGAAGAAATAGAAAAATTAAAGCAGAAGAAAGAGACGTTATATTATAGTTAATTTGTAGAGAGTCTATGGTTGGTGAAAATAGATAATTACGTAATATAAAGATCACTCTGGATGTGTATATTACCGGTTACGCGTTATAGTATCAAGATAATACAAGTATTATGAAATAGGGTGGTACCACGATTATTCGTCCCTATAACATAATACTTTTTTTATTAGGAGGTGAGTATATGGAAGAGTTATTAAAAGAAAAAGAAACAGTTGAAGCAAAGTTAGAAGAAATACAAAATATGATAAAAAAACTATATGATGAAGAAAAAAAAGCTTGTGATCAACTTTATATAAGAAGAGATCAACTATTGTTTAAACAATCTGCTACTGAAGCTGAAAAGCAAGAATTATCTAAAATAATAAAAAAAATAAATGAAATAAGAAATATATACATAGAAAAGCAAGAAGATATGTATAAAAAAGAAAAAGTATTAATGGATCGAGTTATGGAACTTGAAAAAAAGATAAGAAGTATTCAGCCACCAATAATATCTAATGGAATTATAGAATTAAAAAAGATAGATTCTGGAATATCTGGCAGATACGATATATACTTATGTAGCACTGATATTAATGTAGGAAATATTGAATATAGATCTTATCATTGTTCTGATTATATAGCTGATATAGGATGTTTTATAGCAAAAGAGTATAGAGGAAATGGATATTTTAAGCAAGCATTAGAATTATTGAGTGAATTGCTTGCTAGATATAAAATACCTGATTTTTGGATATCAGCTAGAAAAAGTAATCTTCCATCAATTAAAACTATAGAAAAATTTGGTGGTATATTAAAAACACCTGAAGATGCTGATTATGTATTATATGAAATAAAAACTAAAACAAAGGATAAAGAAAGTGAAATTAGTATAGATGATTATATTGAAATGTCAAAAAGTATGAAAACTATTAGTGATGGAAGTAGTGATGCATATTTATTTGATGATTATGTTTTAATTAAATATGTAGAAGATGCTTTTTATGAAAGAGATGCAAGATATGGTGAAGAAGCAGTTTTAAAATTTGCTAATGAATTGAATGTTAATGGGGTTAATACACCTGCTCATTTGGCAATTAAAAGAGAATCAACACCAGGACAAAATATATGTTGGGTATTACAAGAAAGAGCAAAGGGAATTAGTTTTATAAATTATACTACAAGAGTAAATAATCCTACTGAACAGTTGCAAAAACAAGAAGAATTACTTAATATTCCTGATGAACATTATCAAAAAGCTATATTAGATTTAATACAATTATCTATTGTGGGAATAGAATTAAAACCTAAAAATATATTCTATAGTAAAGAAAAAGGATTTACTTTTATAGATTTATTATATAGACAATATTATGATGATGAGATAAATGTACATAAATTATTTTCATTAATTGATTTTATATATGAGTATAGTGAAATAGAAAGTTTTTCTGATGTAGCATCAGAAGAAGAGATAAGGACATCACAAAATATATCAATTAAAATTATTATAAAAATATTAAACAATTTAGAAAAAGCATTACCAGAATTTGCTCAGTATAAAAGAGATATACTACGTTCTAAAGACATTTCTGAATTAGAAAAAATTTCAGCTAATGGATATGATATTGGAGATTTAAGGCTGACTGAAGATGAACAGAAATTGTTTGACGATAATATTGATAAAGTAGTAAATAACTGTATGGATAAAATTCAAAGTGGAAGATACGAATTATGGCAAATATATTCTAATGAGATTAGATTTGGTCTTGATAATATGATGTTATCATCTAATTGGTTATATCATAAAGATAATACAAAGCATAAAGAGGAATATGAATCATTATCAGAATATTATTTAGATTGCCAGGAAGAATTAGAAAATAAAGTAATTGAAATGTTTAATCAACAATTATTGAATTTAGAATCATATGATGATGATGTAATCAAGGCTCAACAGGAGTTACAAGAAATATTAGAAGAGAAAAGGAAGTAATGAATATGCATATAGAATTTGAAGTTAGAGTATTAAATATTGATGTAGATAAAACTATATCAAAATTAGAATCATTGGGTGCAAAAAAAATTGGAGATTATTTTCAAAAAAGATATGTATATGATATAGTACCTGGTGAAAATGATAGATTTGTAAGAGTACGTGATAATGGAGAAAAAGTTACTATTACATATAAAGATAAAAGAGTTAGAACTATTTCTGGAACAAAAGAAACAGAAATAGAAGTAAATGATTTTAATACAGCAAAAGAATTGCTAAATAATTTAGGATTTGTTGATGGACCTTATCAAGAAAATAAAAGAATTACATATGTATTAGATGATGCAGAATTTGACTTTGATACATATCCTAATATTCCTACATTTATGGAAATAGAAGGAAAAGATGAAGAAACAGTAAAAAAATATATTAGTATATTAAATCTTGAAAATAATGAACAAACATGTGATTCTATTATGAAAATATATGATAGATATGGTATACATGTAACAGGAAAAGAAGATTTAGTATTTAAGGAGGGTTAAAATGAAATTTGAAGAATTATCAAAAAAACAAACGAGTGAAGTAGAACAAGATATATTAAAAAAATGGAAAGAAATAAATATATTAAATAAAACTATAGAAAATAGAAAAGATAAAGAAAATTTTGTATTTTATGATGGACCAGCTACTGCTAATGGTAAACCAGGTGTTCATCATATGGTTGCTAAAGAATTAAAAGATACATTTTGTAAGTATAAAACTATGAAAGGATATAGAGTACTTAGAAAAGTTGGATGGGATACACATGGATTACCTGTAGAAGTACAAGTAGAAAAACAATTAGGTTTTTCAGGTAAAAAAGATATAGAAGAATATGGAATAGAACCATTTAATCAAAAATGTAGAGAAAGTGTATGGGAAAACGAAGCAGCATTTAGAAATTTAACTGACAAGATGGGACAATTTATTGATATAGATAATCCGTATATAACTTATGATAATAATTATATAGAAACAGAATGGTGGATATTAAAAAAATATTTTGATGCAGGATTATTATATAATGGATATAAAATAACTCCATATTGTCCAAGATGTGGAACTAGTTTATCTAGTCATGAAGTAGCACAAGAATATAAAGAGATAAGTGTTAATACAGTTACTGTACCATTTAAAGTAAAGAATGAAGAAGAAACATATATATTAGTATGGACAACTACTCCATGGACATTACTTGCTAATGTAGCTGCATGTGTTAATCCTAAAGAAAAATATATAAAAGCATTAGTAAATGATAAAAAATATATAGTTGCTAAAGAATTAGCTAATAAAGTATTAGGAGAAGAATATACAATATTAGAAGAGTATATAGGAAAAGACTTAGAATATTTAGAATATGAACAATTTATACCTGAATTAAGTGTAGATAAAAAAGCATTTTATGTTACAACTGCTGATTATGTAACAATGGAAGATGGTACTGGTATAGTACATATTGCACCAGCGTTTGGAGCAGATGACTATGAAGTAGGTAGAAGATATGATTTACCTGTTTTAAATCCAGTAGGAGAAGATGGTAAATATAATAATGGACCTTGGATAGGTAGATTAGTAGTAGATCCAGAATTAGAAATAGATATAATAAAGTATTTAGCTAGTCAAGATAAAATATTTAAAAAACAAAAAATATTACATAATTATCCACATTGTTGGAGATGTAAAACACCTTTAATATATTATGCTAAACCATCTTGGTATGTAGCAACTACAAAATATAAAGATAAAATAATAGAAGCAAATAATAAAGTAAATTGGTATCCTGCATATGTTGGAGAAAAAAGATTTGCTAATTGGTTGGAAAATATGGTTGACTGGGGTATATCTAGAAATAGATATTGGGGAACACCAATTCCTTTATGGACTTGTTCTTGTGGACATGTAGAATGCATAGGTTCTAGAAAAGAATTAGTAGAAAAATCTATTGAAGAAATAGATGAAAGTATAGAATTGCATAGACCATATGTTGATGATATACATATAAAATGTCCAGATTGTGGTAATACAATGAATAGAATAACTGATGTATTAGATTGTTGGTTTGATTCAGGTTCTATGCCATTTGCACAATATCATTATCCATTTGAAAATAAAGAGTTATTTGAATCACAATTCCCTGCAGACTTTATAGCAGAAGGTGTAGATCAAACAAGAGGATGGTTCTATACATTACTTGTAATATCTACATTTGTAATGGGAGAATCTTCATATAAAAATGTATTAGTAAATGACTTATTATTAGATAAATATGGTAAAAAAATGCATAAAAGTAGAGGAAATGCTATTGAACCATTTAGCATAATAGAAAAATATGGTGCTGATACAATAAGATGGTATTTACCAAGTGTATCTCCAGTATGGACACCAATTAAATTTGATGAAGATGGACTAAAAGATACATATTCTAAATTTATATCTACATTAAAAAATACATATAATTTCTTTGCTACATATGCAAACATAGATGAAATAGACCCATCTACATATGAAGTAGATTATAATTCATTAGAAGAAATAGACAAATGGTTATTATCTAAATATAATAAATTAGTAAAAAATGTATCTAGTTATATGGATAGTTATGATTTAACTAATACAGTAAGAGATATACAAAACTTTGTATCTGAAGATTTATCTAATTGGTATATAAGAAGAAATAGAAATAGATTCTGGTCTAGTAATTTAGATGATAGTAAAAAGAGTGTTTATAAAACTACATATGAGGTATTAGAAGGATTATGTAGATTAATAGCGCCTATAGTACCATTTATATCTGAAGAAATATATACTAAGTTAACTAATAAAGAATCTGTACATTTAACTGATTATCCAACATATGATGAAGAAAAAATAGATGAAAAAATAGAAAATAGAATGGATTTAGTTAGAAACTTAATTAGTTTAGGTAGAAACTTAAGAGAAGAAGTAAAAATAAAAGTTAGACAACCATTATCAGAGTGTTTAATAGATGGAAAGAATAAAGAATTAATTAATGATTTAGTTCCACTTATAGAAGAAGAATTGAATGTAAAGAAAGTAACTTTTATAAATGATTTAAGCAACTATATGAATTATGTAGTTAAACCAAACTTTAAAGAAGTAGGTAAGATATTTGGTTCTAGTATAAAAACATTTACAAATGAATTATTAAATCTATCTATAGATGATATAACTTCATTAAAAAATGGTGAAACATTAAAAATGACAATTGATGATAAAGAATATGATGTAGATATAAATTATGTAGATATAAGAACTAATTCAAAAGAAGGATTTAATGTAGCAAGTGATACTAATAACTTTGTAATACTTAATACAGAATTAACAGAAGAATTAATATTAGAAGGTATAGCAAGAGAAATAGTTAGTAAAGTACAAAATTTAAGAAAAACTAGTAATTTTGAAATAGCAGATAGAATAAAACTATATTATAGTTCAGATGAATTAGTTACAAAAGCAATAAATAGTTTTAAAGAATTTATTGAAAATGAAACATTATCTACTGATATAATAGAGTCTAATACATTAGAAGAATCATTTGATATAAATGGTCATAATTGTTGTTTATCTGTAGAAAAAATATAATATTTAGCAATTTGCTAAATATTTTCTTTTACATCTAGAATAAACCCTTATTTTATGATACAATTATTATAATAAGTAAATAATCATAATAGGGAGTGATTGTTAATATGAAGAAATTAAAATATATAGTGTTAATACTTATATCACTATTTGTAATAAACATTAATGATGAAGTAAATGCTGATTATGTTGCGGGAACTAAAAACTCAATTGCTGGATGTAATGGTGGTTATTGCTATGGCGGTTCTGTTGGTTTTAGAATAACATTAGTTAACTCTGAAACCGGTGAAAGATGCAAATTTAAAATTAATGATCCTGATGGTGATGGAAAAGATGTAACATATGAGTTGTGTTCATCTTCAGCAACAGAAAATACAAAATCTCAAGACTATTGGTTTAATACGGCAACTTTAAAATATTATATTGATAAAAGCACAAATTGTTATACATATAGTACTAAAGAAACTAAAGCAGAACATTTAAGTAATAATGATTATGCTTCAAATATTACTTCATGCCCAAGTAAATTTAATCAATTAAACGATCTTTTTGTAGATTATAATGATAATAGTAATTGGGAAGGTATAAATATCAATGGTGAAAGTTTGTATCCAACTTCTAACCCCATTAATATGAAATTTGTTAAAGCGTGGTATGAAGCTAGACAAAAAGATACATCCGCATCTAAACCAGGAGCAAAAGACCTAGCTGCGATTTATAATTCAGTTTTAGGTAAAAAAAGTGGAGATAAGTATTATATTACAAAAGATGATGTTATAAATGGTAAAATTCTCGATGCAGATAAATTTGGAATAGAATTTGAACAATTGTTATTTGTTATAAATTATAGTGGTACTGACATTCCTTTTTCTTTTGCATCAATGGGTACTGTTGCTGAATCAACATATTTGTATTTAAATAAAAAAATTGATACTAATATATACTATTATCCATATCGATCTGAACGTTGGTGTGTTGTATCTTCTATGACAAATCCTAGTGAATCAAATGTTTCGTATGAGGGTACAGCTTTAACACGTAACAAGTGGATAAACAAAGATGGCGCTGAAATATATAATTGGACAGGCTGTGAATCATTCATGTTTTCTGGTGGATATTGGAATGGTTGGAGAGATAGTTCTAGCATAGGTAAGTCTGGTGGCAAAGGATATTTACAGGGACAAGGCGCTTCAGGTAAGGCAACAACAGTTCCAGATAAGACAATTGATAATATTAACAGCTATTTAGCTGACTTTAGTCGTGGTGGACGTAATGTAACAGGTACATCAAGTAGTTTAGATTTATCATCATACTATTCTAAAAGAACTACAGCTAATATTTGGCTGTTTAAAATTGGAGATCAGTATAAAGGTTCATGCGATACAGAAGCGAGAAAAATAATATCAAGTAAATGTTCTGGTGGATCATGTGAATCTTCTAATCAGGCATATTTAAAAGCTCTATATGATAGCTCATATACAAAGAAATGTGTTAATAAATCAGGTGATAAATATTCATTGAAAAATGATTGTTATAACTTAGATCCAGGATATTTAAAAAATGTAGGTATAATTTCTGCTGATGTATGTTCTAAACCTACTTGTAATGATGACTTTTTAAAAACATTGAAAAGAGCTAAAAGTTCTAATTGGATTAATCTTTTAAATACTTATTTTTATGAAAAGGTACCAGGTTTTAAATATTCAAAAATTTTATCAACAATATGGTCAGATATTTTAGGACTTAGTGGGCCAAAGTGTGATAATATTACTCCATGTCCACCAGCGAGTGGTACAACAACTGCAAAATGTAATGAAGCAAATAAGTCATTTACATTATCAGATGCAAATGAATCTGAATCATGTATAATAAATGGAATAGCATATACAGATTCTACAGCAACAGCAGGTTCTATACAGTCAAGTAAGGATACTATAGAATATGGTTCACCAGCGGATCCTGGATATTGTCAAGAATCAGTAACATTTAATTTTCCTACAAGTGTAAATGATATCAAAGCTGGAACAGTGTTTAAATGGGGAACTGATACTAATAAAAATAGTAATATATTTGGAGAAATGGTTGTACATAGAAAATGTTATTTATCAAAAACTATTAAAGAATCTGATACAAAGGCAGTTACAACAAAATGGGCAAATGTTGATACATCAGAAACTGGTTCTGGAAGAATTAATCCAGATATAAAAGTATATTATCAAGAAGCATTGCCTAGTGATTTAGGAGAAAGTTACGTATCAAAATATGCTGATTTAAGTACTGGTAAAAATTTAAGTGTATATTTATATAATGTAGATTTAGATGTATATGATAATAGTGGTAAAGAAATTGATGCAGATTTTAATGAAGTTTATTACGATGCAGCAGGTAACAAAATATTCTATGAAAATGGTAAAACTTTATTTCCAGACTATAAAGCTAAAAATGGGAAAGAATTAACTGAATATGTAGGAAATGATCCAAGACAATTTACATGTAGTAATAGTGATAAAGGTGTTAAATGTTCAACTTTAAATTATGTTGATGTAACAGCAACATATAGAATAGTGTATAATAGTTCATTAAAATGGTATTCTGATAAGTCAAATGACGATAATATTGTATCTGGTGAAGCTGAAAAACTTGATGAAGATGACAAAAAAGTCGATGCAAAATATTTAAGTATTGGATATGGATTACCTACATCATTTGTGACACCATCAACTTATGATGGTAACGGATATGGTTTCTCTATATCAAGTAAAAATAATGGTGGAGCACTATACGCTACAGTAGCGAATATTGGAACAAGAAATAGTGATAAAACATATCATTTTACAAAATATTTAACTTTTTCATTATCAGATGATAGTGATGGTTCAGATAAAAGTAAGATATATTATAGTTGTGGATTTAGTATTCAAAATTTCTTGTTTGATACAGAATGCCGTAATGGAATATGTAATAATGTAGAATGTAAATCTGGTGTATGTGTACCTAAAAATAAACCGAAGGGGATAGATGTAGTATTTAGAACAATTAATTTAATACCAGCATCAGCTAACAAAGATAAAGCTACATTAGCAGCTGCGATAACAGAAGCATTTCCAGGAAGAGCAGGTGCAGGAAGAAAAAGAGGAAAAAATTGGACTACATTTAATACTACATCAGGTATAGAAAGTTATACTGATGATAAACTTTATAGTATATTAAATGCACAAGTTTATGAGAATGAACCAATGTATGAAATTACATTAGATGTAGGAACAATACAAAATATAAGAAAAAACAATAAATTATTACGTGCATCTGGAATTGATCCATACACTAGTAAGGAAAATTATACATTTGATGTTGATAAAGAAGGTTATGATTCATCAGCTAGTTATTATTGTAGAATTAATTATGAATCAGGAAAAATAACTGAAGAAGAATACAATGATTGCAAAGAGCAGGCGGCAGCAAAATTTGAAGGTTATGCAAATGCTTCAACAGGAAGTGATTATTATACAAGGGCAACAAGTTCATATTTAACTGAATTAATGGAATCAGGTAAGTTAACTGGACATTGTACAAAAGTAACAACACCATCAAAAAGAGGACGTTATTTTGCACAAACTCAGGCTGGTTGTTCTTGGAGAGATTAAGTAAATAATTAAGTTCAAAGATAATTCTTTGAACTTTTTATATGTTTGGATTTTCTACATCAGCTAGAGTTTCTGTAGAAGATAGACTAACTACATAAAGTGCTATAATACCTGATATTACTACAAGAGATGAAGCTAGTATTTGTAGTTTATAACTTCTTAAATCTTCTCCTTCTTCTTCTGATATTTTATATAGTCTATAGTTTATATAAAGAAATAAAATACCTACTAATAAAATAGTAGTACGATTTATTTTAGTTAGTTTTAAAGCCTTAATACTACTTAATATTTTTTTCTTTTTTTGCAATCCTAATTTTTGATTATATGTTATAATTAGTGCTATAACAGTTGTTAAAATGGTTATACCTAATCCTATTAATTGATAATTAATATATTTTATTTCTTCATTCTTCATAATATATTATATGTATTTTATAATAAAAAAAATAAGAGTTATTTATTATCTCTTATTTCTTTTATTTTTTCTTCAGGTAAATTAACTATATTAGATATTTCAGATATACTCATGTTAGTTTTTAATAAATTATTTACTATTTCAATATTGCGGATATTTATACCTTGCTCAATACCTTCCTTAAAGCCCTCTTTACGTTCAGTATTACGTAATATTTCTTGTTCTAATTCGTAACTCATATATTCTCTAAACTCTGGATTTTCATTTACTTCATCTAATTCTTTCATATACTTTGACACCACCTTATTATTTTTAGCTAGTTTTTTTAAGTCATCTCTTTCTAAACCTAACATTATAAGTATTATATCATTATTTATTTTATTTGTATCACTATTTTTAATCATGTTAGTGTAGTAATCCATATTAATGTTGTATATTATAAAATTATCTATAAAAGTTTTATTTTCATTATTTAATAATTTATAAGTATCAATAGGTTTTATATTAGGATCTAATCCATATGATAAATTAATTTGAATATATTCTTTTTCCAGATTATATTCCTTACCGATAAGTATATCATGAGAATATAAATCAGCTATGTAAGCAAAGTTTCTACTTGAGGTAAAATTTTTATATGAAGAGTTAATTTCAACATTTATTTTACCTATATTAGTTTCTAAGTTTAAATCTAATCTTTGACCTCTAATATGAATATTACTCATTAATTTCTCTACATTAAGTACAGTAATATTATTAATTTTAACTTTAAGTATATGCTCAAGTAATAAAGTAAGCAAATCTCTATTACTTTCTTTTAACATAACTTCTTTGAAGGCTCTGTCATATTTACCTGAATACCATTTATTATCCATATAAATCCTCCTTTAAGAAGAAATAATATAATAATTATTTAATATATACAAATATCGATTATTAAAAATTTAAATATATAGAACATTATGAATTTAAATTGTAGATTTAAATTTATAAAAAACTATACATGTGTTATAATATTTATTAGAAATTGGGTGATTTAATTGAAACAACAAAATATAAGAAATTTTTCCATAATTGCTCATATTGATCATGGTAAAAGTACATTAGCTGATAGAATATTGGAAGAAACTAATGCTATTAGTGAAAGAGAGAAAAAAGAACAATTATTAGATAGTATGGATATTGAAAGAGAACGAGGAATTACTATAAAATTAAATGCTGTTCAATTGAAATATAATTATAATAATGAAGATTATATATTACATTTAATAGATACACCTGGTCATGTGGATTTTACGTATGAGGTATCTAGATCTCTTGCTGCTTGTGAAGGAGCTTTGTTAGTTGTAGATGCAGCACAAGGAATAGAAGCACAGACTTTAGCAAACCTTTATCAAGCTCTTGATAATAATTTAACTATTATACCTGTTATAAATAAAATTGATTTACCAAATGCAGATATAGATAGAGTAAAAAAAGAACTTATAAGTACTGTAGGATTTAGTGAAGATGAAATACTATTAGTTAGTGCTAAAACTGGTGTTGGAGTTAAAGAATTAGTAGAAGCAATAATAGAAAGAATTCCAGCTCCAAAAGGCAATGATAATGATAAGTTGCAAGCATTAATATTTGATAGTTACTTTGACTCTTATAGAGGAATAGTTACTTTACTTAGAGTAGTTAATGGTAAAGTTAAAGTTGGGGATAAAATTAAAATGATGGCTACAGGTGCTACTTATGATGTAGTTGAACTGGGTATTAATACTCCTAATAAACAAAATAAAAATGAATTAGTAACAGGTGAAGTAGGATATTTGTGTGCTAGTATAAAAAGTATAGAAGATGTTAAGGTAGGAGATACTATTACATTATCAAATAATCCTTGCAATATGCCACTTGAAGGATATAAGCCAATGAAACCAATGGTTTTCTGCGGATTATTTCCAGTAGAATCAAGTAAATTTCCAGAACTTAGAGAAGCATTAGAAAAGTTAAAA
>OCVV011299720.1_pt1 | contig 13519 bp, 12 predicted proteins | sample 1539721 | NCBI WGS metagenome assembly OCVV01 (sample SAMN02144230, study PRJEB22623) | gut metagenome | biome: sheep rumen | host: Ovis aries | place: New Zealand
CCCCCAGCCCCTCCCGAGGGGAATAACCCACCCCCAGCCCCTCCCGAGGGGAGGGGGGCTTGGTTACTATTATTGGGAGTCGTATTGTTTTGTTTCTTACTCATAAAAAAGACCATTAGATAACTATTCTAACTCCCCTCCCCTCGGGAGGGGCTGGGGGTGGGTTATTCCCCTCGGGAGGGGCTGGGGGTGGGTCTTTCACTCCGTAATCTCGCTCACCTCCGTCACCGCATCCATCCAGCCGTTCATGATGACGGCAGGCGAATGGGTGGTGAGGATGATCTGCACATTGGGGTTCAGCTCGAGAATCAGGTCGATGAGCTGCTTCTGCCACTCAATGTGCAACGACACCTCGGGCTCGTCCATGAAGAGCACCGTGGGCTCGTTGTCCTCCACGAGCACCGTGAGCAGGATGGCAAGCATCTGCTTCTCGCCCGACGAGAGCTGGTAGGGCATGAGCGTCTCGCCAATCTGCGTGAAGCGTATCTCGTTTTCCGTGCGCACCACGCGCTTGCCTGTGTCCTTGAAGAGGTCGTCGAGCATGTCCTGGAAGCGCGTCTTGCGCTGCGAGATTTCCTGTGCCTTTCGGGCAGCGTCGGGCCCGCCGCTCTGCAGCATGGCGATGAGGCGGTTGCCGATGTTCACCTGATAGTCCAAGTACTTACGCTGCAGGTTGTAGAGCTGGAAGTCGAGTGCCGAGGAGATGCGCCCGTCGATTTGCGCAATGGTGTCGGCATCGAGCACGGGCATGTCGAACGACCGCATGAGGTCGTAGCGTATCCAGCGCGCATCCTCCGGCTCCACCTTCAGGTGGACGCCCTTCAGCAGATGGCTGGGGAACTCGCCGCCCTGCGAGAGACTCTTCACCACCTTGTTCAGAATGGTAGACTTTCCCTCGCCGTTGATGCCCGAAAGGATGTTCACGTGGCGGTTGAGGTTCCACACCACATGCTTCTTCCCGCTCCACAGCGAGTCGATCTCGATTTGCGTAATATATTCTGCATACTTTGCCATAGGCTGATGAGTTTTCTAGTTTCTGCCTACAAATATAAAATGTTTTTCTGAAACGGCAAAATCGTTTAACCCACATTAACACACAGGAATCGTGGCACAGGGGGAGGGCGTAAGGGGTGTTTTTGCTGTTTTTCTTGACAAAAAAATTGTCGTTGTCATGAAAAAGCACTATCTTTGCAGGAGAGCAACAAGAGCGTAACTACCTACGCTTCACACATGACACAACAAAAAACAGACTACGGAGATGATATCAGTAAAAGACTTCAATGCACAAGTACATCTGGCGCACTACCTGGAGCAGGTGCCCTACGACGTGACGCGACAGGCCCTCTACTCGGCCGACGAGCTCTATGCGGGCTATCAGCCTGGCCGCGAGGCAACCTTTGCAACGTGCTACGACACACGCACCTATGATCATTTCGTCGATACGGGCAAGCACAGCAGCAACGTGCTGGAGTCGCTGGCACGAGCCCTCCACGACCACGGCATAGACATGGCGCTGCAGGCGTTCTTCAAGGAGCACGACGGCCGGCGCTGTGTAGGCGTGATGGGCGGTCATGCCACGGCGCGCACCGATGAGATGTATCGCCGCGTGGTGCTGCTCTGCAAGGAGCTCACCGAGCGTGGCTTCATCATGCTCAGCGGCGGCGGTCCGGGCATTATGGAGGCCACGCATCTGGGAGCCTGGCTGGCCGGACGCGAGACGGGCGACGTCGACGAGGCGCTGGCGATGCTGAGCTGCGCGCCGACGTTCACCGACGAGGGGTGGCTGGCGTCGGCCTTCGCCGTGAGAAAACGCTTTCCGCAGACGCGCTACGTGAGCCTCGGCGTGCCCACGTGGCTCTACGGCCACGAGCCGTCGACACCGTTTGCCACGCACATCGCGAAGTTCTTCGAAAACAGCATTCGCGAGGACAACATCCTCACGCTGGCTTTCGGCGGCATCGTGTTCACCCCGGGCAGTGCCGGCACGCTGCAGGAGATATTCCAGGACGCCGTGCAGAACCACTACCTGACGTTCGGTGTGGCCAGTCCGATGGTGTTTATGAACCGCCGCTACTGGACAGAGGAGGTGCCCGTCTATCCCTTCCTACAAACAATGATGGAGAGAGGCAGGTACAAGAACCTGCTCCTCTCCATCACCGATGATCAGGAAGAAATAGTCAGCACGCTGACTCAGAGGCCGAACACGTAGGTGCGCAGTGCCCAGTAGCTGATGATACCGGCCACATAGCCCACGAAGGCTATCCACGTGATGCGCTTCATGTACCAGCCGAAGGTGATCTTTTCCAGACCCATCACGACGACGCCGGCGGCCGAGCCGATGATGAGCATCGAGCCACCCACACCGGCACAGTAGGCCAGCAGCTGCCAGAACACGCCGTCGACGGCCATGTCGCCAACAGCCTGAACGGGATACATGCCCATGCAGCCTGCCACGAGGGGCACGTTGTCGACGATGGACGAAAGCACACCGATGATGCCGGTGACGAGGTAGTGGTTGCCTGCGAAGGCCACGTCGAGGCCTTTGCCCAAAGCGGTGAGCACGCCGATGGTCTCCAGACAGGCCACGGCCATGAGGATGCCGAGGAAGAACAGAATGGTGGACATATCGATGCGCGAGAGCATGTCGGTGACACGCTTCTGCATGGCACCTTGCTCCTCTTCTTCCTTCAGACGGGCATAGAACACTTCGGTGACGGTCCAGAGCACGCCGAGCACCAGCAGGATGCCCACGAACGGCGGCAGGTGGGTGATGCTCTTAAAGATGGGCACGAAGATGAGTCCACCCACACCGAGGAAGAAGATGGTCTTGCGCTGGTTGGTGGTGAGAGCGCTGGCCTGGAAGCTGTAGGCCTGCTCCTCAGTGAACGAGAGACGGCCCTTCAGCGAGAGGCTGAGGATATAGGCTGGAATGACCATCGACACGAGCGAGGGGATGAGAATCTCGCTGATGACGCCGGCTGCGGTGATGACGCCCTTGTTCCAAAGCATGATGGTGGTGACGTCGCCGATGGGCGAGAAGGCACCGCCGGAGTTAGCAGCGATGATGACGAGGGCAGCATAGATCATGCGGTCCTTCTTGTCGCTGACGAGCTTGCGCAGAATCATGATCATCACAATCGACGTAGTGAGATTGTCGAGGATGGCCGAGAGAATGAAGGTCATGAAGGCGATGCGCCAGAGCAGTTTCTTCTTGCTGCGCGTCTGCAGGATGTCGCGCACGAAGTTGAAGCCGCCGTTCTGGTCGACGAGTTCCACAATGGTCATAGCACCCATGAGGAAGAACAGCGTGGTGGCCGTAGAGCCCAAATGGCGCTCAATCTCCGCGCTGACGACCATGGCCTTGGCATCGCCGATGGCGGTGGCCAGATACTGAGCCGGATCGATCATGAAGAGCGTCCAGCATACTACAAACATGAGCAGCGCCGTGGCTGCCTTGTTGACTTTCGTCACGCTCTCGATGGCTATGAAGAAATAGCCCACGATGAACACGGTGACGATGGCTAATGTTAAACTTGACATGTTGATTTGTATGATTTAATGTTTATTAATTTGCATGTCTGGTTTTCCACCTATTTATATTTAGGGCATGCAAAGGTAGTGACTTTTTTTTATTCTCGCGACCATCGAAGTTGAAAAAATTCAGAAAAAGGCAAAAAACTTGCTCCTTTCATCTTTCATATATCAACTTTTTTGTAACTTTGCAAAGTAAAGATGACAAAAACCTACCCTATCATGAATAACTTAAAGTATTTCTTTGCCGTCGACCTGGGAGCCACCAGCGGACGAACCATCCTGGCCACACTGGCTGACGGACAGCTGCAGATGGAGGAACTGACGCGCTTCGACAATCCGCTCGTCGAGACGGGAGGCCACTTCTACTGGGACATCTTCGGCCTCTACCGCGAGACGATTGGCGGACTGAAGGCTGTGGCCCGGCGCGGCATCACCATCGAGAGCATCGGCATCGACACGTGGGGCGTCGACTTCGTGTGCATAGGCAGCGACGGCGCCCTGCTGCGCAATCCGCTGGCCTACCGCGACCCTCACACGTTTGAGGCCATGAGCGACTACTTCTCGAGTGTACTCAGCCGCGAGCAGGTCTATCAGATAACGGGCATCCAACTCATGAACTTCAACTCGCTGTTCCAACTGCACGCCATGCGACGCGAGGGAAACGCAGCCCTGGCCAACGCCGAGAAGATTCTGTTCATGCCCGACGCGCTGAGCTATATGCTCACGGGAGAGGCGGTCTGCGAATACACCATCGCCTCGACCTCGCAGATGCTCGACCCGCGCACCCACGAACTGTCGCCCGAACTGCTGGCATCGGTGGGGTTGGATCGCGGAAAGTTCGGGCGCATGGTGATGCCCGGCACTCGCATCGGCACGCTCAGCGAGGAGGTGCAGCGCATGACGGGGCTCGGCGCCGTGCCCGTGGTGGCTGTGGCTGGCCACGACACGGGATCGGCCGTGGCTGCCGTGCCCGCAAGTGACGAGCACTTCGCCTACCTCTCGAGCGGCACGTGGAGCCTGATGGGTATCGAGGCGAAGGATGCTGTCATCAACGACCGCAGCTACGAACTGAACTTCACCAACGAAGGTGGTGTGGAGGGCACCACGCGCTTCCTGAAGAACATCTGCGGCATGTGGCTCTACGAGCGCTGCCGGAAGGAGTGGAAGGAGCAAGGAGGTCAAGACTTATCCCACTCCGTGCTGCAAGCCGAGGCGATGAAGGCCGAGGGGTTCCGCTCCATCATCAATCCCGACGACGCCTTGTTTGCCAATCCGCCATCGATGGTGGAGGCCATTCAGCAATATTGTCGCACGACCGGGCAGCCCGTGCCCGAGACGCGTGCCCAGTTGTGCCGCTGCATCTTCGACTCGCTGGCCCTGCGCTACAGGCAGGTGTTCCAGTGGCTGAAGGAGTTCTCGCCCGTGTCGCTCGACGTGCTGCACATCATCGGCGGCGGCTCGCTCAACCGCTACCTGAACCAGATGACAGCCGATGCCTGCCAGGTCAGGGTGCTGGCCGGACCGCAGGAGTGCACGGCACTGGGCAACGTGATGATGCAGGCCAAGGCCACGGGACTGGTGAGCGACATCTGGAAGATGCGCCGCCTGATAGCGTCGGCAGTAGAGACGCAAACCTACGAGCCCGCTGCCGACAAGGCCGCATGGGATGCTGCCTACGAACGGTATCTGGGCATCCTTGAAATGAAGAAATGAAAAGTCTATAAACATAAAAAGAAATCAAATGAAAGCAGATCTGATTGAAAAAGCTTATGCCGTAGCCCGCGAGCGCTACGCAGCCATTGGCGTCGACACCGACGCCGTCCTGAAACAGTTACAGAAGCAACAAATCTCGCTGCACTGCTGGCAGACAGACGACGTGGTGGGCTTCGAGCGCAACGATGCCCTCAGTGGCGGCATTCAGACCACAGGCAACTATCCCGGCCGTGCCCGCAACATCGACGAGGTGCGACAGGACATCGAGTTTGTGAAGACGCTGCTGGCCGGCAACCACCGCCTGAACCTGCACGAAATCTACGGTGACTTCGGCGGAAAGTTTGTCGACCGCGACCAAGTGGAAGTGAAGCACTTCGAGAGCTGGATGCAGTGGGCCAAGGAAAACAACATGATGCTGGACTTCAACTCGACCTCGTTCTCGCATCCGAAGAGCGGCAGCCTGACGCTGTCGAACCCCGACAAGGGCATCCGCGACTTCTGGATTGAGCACACGAAGCGCTGCCGACGCATCGCCGACGCCATGGGTAAGGCGCAGGGCGACCCCTGCATCATGAACATCTGGGTGCACGACGGTTCGAAGGACATGCCTGTGCAGCGCAAGAAGTATCGCGAAATCCTTGCCGCCTCGCTCGACGAAATCATGGAAGAGAAGCTCGACGGCGTGAAGAACTGCTTCGAGGCTAAACTATTCGGCATCGGACTGGAAAGCTACACCGTAGGCTCGCACGACTTCTACACCGCCTACTGCGCCACCCGCAAGCAGATGTACACGCTGGACACCGGCCACTACGAACAGACGGAGAATGTCTCCGACTTCGTGTCGACACTGCTCATGTACGTGCCTGAGCTGATGCTCCACGTCTCGCGCCCCGTGCGTTGGGACAGCGACCACGTGACCATCATGAACGACCAGACACTGGACCTCTTCAAGGAACTCGTGCGCTGCGACGCCCTCGACCGCGCCCATGTGGGACTGGACTATTTCGACGCCTCGATCAACCGTATCGGTGCCTACATCATCGGCACGCGCGCCACGCAGAAGTGCATCCTGCAGGCCATGCTGGAGCCCAAGGAAATGCTGCGCGAGTATGAGGACAACGGCCAGTACTTCGAGCGTCTCGCCCTGATGGAAGAGGCCAAGTCGATGCCGTTCGGTGCCGTCTACGACTACTTCAACCTGAAGAACAACGTGCCCGTAGGCGAGGAGTTCATACAGTGCATTCAGGAATATGAGAAGAACGTAACGAGCAAGAGGTGAGGAGAGACCCACCCCCGCCCCCTCCCGAAGGGAGGGGAGCAGCCGGGAGAAACGAATAATCAATAAAACGATGTTTGAAATGAAACAAGAATTACCAGAAAGATGATTGAGGATTTGAAATGGGCTGCCCCTGATCGCTATGATATTTTAAAAGAGTTCGCACGCAAGAACAGGCTCATGCCGACCCTCGCTGAAGCTGTGCTATGGGAACAAATACGTGGTAAAGCCCTAGAATATGACGAGAACCGCACCCTCAGGCTTGAGCGATTGGGGTTTCACGTCATACGCTTCAGCAATGATGAAATTGTCAATTCTATTGGAAATGTCGTAAAAACCATTCAAACTAATCTTTTAAAATGAATCATAAGGGCAATATTACGCAAGAGGAACGCCCCTCCCTCACGGGAGGGGACGGGGGTGGGTCTTTGAAGAGCACCCTCGCCGTGTCGCTCAACAACTACCTCGATGCCGGCGCCATCGTGGCTGGCTCGAGCGGCATCACGCTGTGGCAGAACTACCTCGGTCTCAGCGAGATGCACCTGGGATGGCTCAACGCACTGAGTGCCAACGCACTGGGTGCTGCCATCGGAGCCATCATCGGCGGATTCCTTGCCGACAAGTTCGGCCGGAAGTTCATCTTCACCTACAACCTGCTGGTCTACATGACGGGTGTGCTGATCGTGATGCTGTCGATGAACTACCCGATGCTGCTTGCCGGATTCCTCGTCACAGGCATTTCAGTCGGCATCGGTGTGCCGGCGTCGTGGACGTACATCTCGGAGTCGTCGGAGGTCAACAACCGCGGCCGCAATATCTGCATCTCGCAGATGTCGTGGGGACTGGGTCCGATGTTCATCCTGTTCTTCGGCATGTTGCTCGCACCGGGCGGCGTGCTCTACGGACCCGTAGAGAGTCTGGGACGTGCCGTGATGGGTGCCGATGCAGCACAGGCTGCGGTGGAGGTGTTCTCGTCGCGCGTGGTGTTCTTCACGCTGTTCGTCGTGGCCTTCGTGGCCTGGACGTTACAGCGGCAACTTGAGGAGAGCAAGGAGTACACGCAGCAGAAAACCAGCGACAACAGCAGCATCGTTGACAACATCAAGATGCTCTTCACCAGCCGCGTGGCGGTGAAGACGGTGGCCTTCCTGGCCACAATCTACCTGACGTGGAACCTCGTGGCGTCGGTCATGGGCTTCTTCATGCCCCACATCTACGAGACGGCAGGCGGTCTGAGCAACGAGCAGGCCAACATGCTGAGCTGCGTCAGTTGGGTGTTCGTGGTTGTCACGACGTTCCTCATCTCGTTCTTCGTCGACAAGGTGGCCCATCGTCTGTTCTACGTCTTCGGCCTCGTGGCAGCACTGACGGCATGGCTGCTCATCATTGGTGGCGGCGTGACGACCATTGGCGGCATCTGGCTCTTCACCATTCTTTGGGGCATCAACAACGGCAGCTCCGTGCAGGTGTTCTATGCGCTCTGGGGCTCAGAGCTGTTCCCGGCTAAGTTCCGCGCCGGCGCACAGGGATTGATGTTCTTCATCGTGCGCGGTCTGTCGGCCGTCTGGGGACTGGTATTCACCTACATCTACGGCGAAAACGGCGAAGGCTTTACGCTTGCCGCCTACTGCATGGTGGTGCTGCTGGCCATCTCGCTCGTCGTCGGACTGCTGGGCATGCCCAACACGCGTGGCAAGTCGCTCTCGCAAATCACTCGCGAGCGCTACGGCGAGGACATCTGATTGACGGCATTCTCCTGAATGCAATTACAAAAGAAGCCAGGTAGCTCGAAACAGCTACCTGGCTTCTCTGTTTTTTTCAAACGCCGGGAACTACTTATTCAGTTTTGCAGCCTTCTCGGCAGCCTTGTTGGCTTTGTCCTGAGCCTTCAGGGCAGCAGCCTCAGCCTTCAGCGCCTTGGCCTTTGCCTTCAGGTCGGTCTCGTTGGCAGCAGCCTTCTCGGCAGCCTTGGCAGCCTTTTCGCGAGCCTTTTCGGCGTCGCGGGTTGCTTTCTTGGCGGCCTGGTTAGCCTTCTCGCGCTTGGCAATCTCCTGCTGCTTTTTCTTGGCAGCCTTCTCGCGAGCCTTGGCTTCCTTCTCTGCCTTCTTGGCATCCTTCTGAGCCTGAGCGGCAGCCTTCTCCTGTTTCTTCTGAGCCTTCAGGGCTTCGGCCTCAGCTTTCTTCTGAGCTTCGTCCTTCACAACCTTTGCGTTGGGATCAACCACCACGGCCTGAGCCTGGGCCACCTGTGCTCCCATGACGGCCATCACTGCGATGGCGGCCATCTTCAATAATGTTTTCTTCATTGTTTCGTTCTTTTGTTGTTGATTGATATTCTCGTTACCTTGTAACCTTGTTTTTTCTCCGCTACGCTACGAAAGCGAGCAGAAGTCGTGGTCCCTTGTTACCTTGTTCTTTCTCCGCTACGCTACGAAAGCGAGCAAGCTCGTGGTCCTTTGTTACCTTGGCAAATGAAACGCTCGCGTCATTTCCTTCATCTGCTCATCGCTCATGCCTTCGGGTTCGAAGCCCATCTGGCGAGCGGCGATGTATATCTTGGCCGACTTCGACAGCACGTCAATCTGGTCGAAGGCATCCATCACGTCCAAGCCCTTGGCAAACACGCCATGCTTCTCCCACATCACAACGTCGTACTCCTCCAGTTCCTTCAGCGTAGCGTCGGCCAGTTCGTTCGAGCCAGGCAGCGTGTAGGGCACGATGCCCAGGCCCAGCGGACAGAACGCCTTTGTCTCGGGAATCATCGACCACATGATGCGCGTCAGCACGTCCTTACCCAGGAACTTCGGGTTGTGGCTCATGGCCACGAGCTCTATCGGATGGGTATGCACGGTGGCGCGATAGGGCGACCCTGTCTCTATCAGCCGGGCATGCACGCTCAGATGGCTCGGCAGCTCGCTCGTAGGCATCACCACCTCGTCAGCAATGATCACATAACTGGCACAGTCGTCCAAAATGCGGATCACCGATCCGTTCAGCATCGGCCAACGGGCCAGGTCGCGCATGCGTTTGCCGGTTCCCTTGCAGTAGAAATAGCAGCCCCGCAGTTGCGGCAGCGTCACGCCGATAGGCTTCACCTCGCTCAGCGCGGGCATCTGCCGTATCTCGTCGTCCACCAAATCAGTCACGTTCACGGTGATATTGCCGCCGTTGCGCTCGGCCCAACCGTTCTGCCACAGGTAGCCGGCCACCTCGGCTATTTTCATGATTTCGGCCTTCAGAGCCGGTCTTCCTTCAAGTATACTCATAGTAAATTAGTTTTAATCGGGGACAAAGATAATGCAAAAAGAGCGAAAAACAAAGAATTTTTACTTTTTTTATTTGGTTTTTCCCTCACTTATTCGTAACTTTGCATCAATGAATACACAATTTCAACACATGCCTTGGAGCGAGAACGTCATCATTGCCGATGCTGACTACATCGACCGCGTGGCTTTCGACCTCACAGTGAACTTCGAGCGCATGCTCGAGCGGCGCATTCCGCAGGCCGACCTCAGCACGTGGCTCGTCTGTGCAGCCCTCGACGGGGGCGTGTCGGCACAGGGCACGACGCAGGTCGTGCTGCTCCACAGCAAGCAGAAGGCTCAGCTGGACAACTTCCGCCCTGCCCACTTCGACAACGACCTCAACGGCCAAGCCTTCCGCGACGAGCGACTGGGCGAGTTTCTGCTGGCCACCGTGCCCGTCGAGGAGAACCTCGTGGAGCGCGACGACCTCTTCCTCGACATCGTGGGCACCGTGCTCACGCAGCCCGAGGTGAAGCGCCTCGTCATCGTTCCCAATGCCGAAGAGGGCACGCTCTACGACGACCTGCGCGAGACCATCCGCCGCCACGGCCAGCAAGACGGAGATTCACAAAAACAAGTCACCATCCTCACGATGGAGCCTCGGGCTGGAGGACGATTCCAGCAAGACATGCTCGGCTACTCGCTGATGGCAGCACTCGGCATCAGGGGTGATGAGTTCAAAAGGTAAACGGCGTGGGCTGAGATGTGAAAAAACGGAATCTACATAAAACAATTTTAAAGAAAAAAAATAACACCATGAGCAAAGTACTAATGATTGGCGCCGGAGGCGTCGCCACGGTGGCTGCCTACAAGATTGTGCAGAACGCCGACGTGTTCACCGAATTCATGATTGCTTCGCGCCGCAAGGCAAAGTGCGACGCACTCGTCGAGGCTATCCACAAGAAGGGCTACACCATGCCCATCCAGACAGCTCAGGTCGATGCCGACGACGTGGAACAGCTGAAGGCTCTCTTCTCCGACTACAAGCCCGAACTGGTCATCAACCTCGCCCTGCCCTATCAAGACCTCACCATCATGGAGGCCTGTCTGGCATGCGGCTGCAACTACCTCGACACGGCCAACTATGAGCCGAAGGACGAGGCTCACTTCGAATACTCCTGGCAGTGGGCCTATCGCGACCGCTTCCGCGAGGCCGGCCTGACCGCCATCCTCGGCTGCGGCTTCGACCCGGGCGTGACGAGCATCTTCACCGCCTATGCTGCCAAGCACCACTTCAAGGAGATTCAGTATCTCGACATCGTCGACTGCAACGCCGGCGACCACCACAAGGCCTTCGCCACCAACTTCAACCCCGAGATCAACATCCGCGAGATCACGCAGAAGGGCCTCTATTGGGAGAACGGCCAGTGGGTGGAGACCGAGCCGCTGGAGATTCACAAGGACCTGACCTATCCCGAGATTGGTCCGCGCGACAGCTATCTGCTGCACCACGAGGAAATCGAGTCGCTCGTCATCAACTATCCCACCATCCGCCGCGCCCGCTTCTGGATGACCTTCGGCCAGCAGTACCTGAAGCACCTCGAGGTGATCCAGAACATCGGCATGAGCCGCATCGACGAAGTGGAGTACGAGGCTCCGCTGGCCGACGGCTCGGGCAAGACTGCGAAGGTGAAGATTGTGCCGCTGCAGTTCCTCAAGGCCGTGCTGCCCAACCCGCAGGACCTCGGCGAGAACTACGAAGGCCAGACCTCCATCGGCTGCCGCATCCGCGGTATCGGCAACGACGGTCAGGAGCACACCTACTACATCTACAACAACTGCTCGCACCGCGCTGCCTACGAGGAGACCGGCATGCAGGGCGTCAGCTACACCACCGGCGTGCCCGCCATGATTGGTGCCATGATGTTCTGCAAGGGCCTGTGGCGCAAGCCCGGCGTGTTCAACGTCGAGGAGTTCGATCCCGATCCGTTCCTCGAGCAGCTCAACAAGCAGGGCCTGCCCTGGCACGAGATTCACGACGGCGACCTGGAGCTGTAGGACCTCCCCCGACCCCTCCCAAGGAGGGGAGGGCCTGCCGGAATCAAGGCATGCCCGTGGTTTTCAGCTCGAAACATTTAAACAAAATAATTAATAATAACAAATAGTAATAACAAAAAATCTTCCCCATACACGCCGTCAGGTACTCCCCTCCTTGTGAGGGGTCGGGGAAGGTTCTTAGCAAGCCTTGGCTAATCCCCCTGAAACCGCCAGGCACTCCCCTCCCTCGGAGGGGTCGGGGGAGGTTCTTATATGGCAAAAGAAACACAAGAAACCAACCCGCAGGCCGAGAAACTGAAGGCACTGCAGGCAGCTATGTCGAAGATAGAGAAAGACTTCGGTAAGGGTTCCATCATGCGCATGGGCGACGAGCAGATAGAGAACGTCGAAGTCATCCCCACCGGCTCCATCGGCCTCAACGCCGCACTCGGCGTAGGCGGCTATCCCAAGGGACGCATCATCGAAATCTACGGCCCCGAGTCGAGCGGTAAGACCACACTCGCCATCCACGCCATCGCCGAGGCACAGCGCCAGGGCGGCATCGCCGCGTTCATCGATGCCGAGCACGCCTTCGACCGCTTCTACGCCCAGAAGCTCGGCGTCGACGTCGACAACCTCTGGATATCGCAGCCCGACAACGGCGAGCAGGCACTCGAGATTGCCGACCAGCTCATCCGCTCCTCAGCCATCGACATCATCGTCATCGACTCCGTGGCAGCACTCACGCCGAAGAAGGAAATCGAAGGCGACATGGGCGACTCGGCAGTGGGCCTGCAGGCACGCCTCATGAGTCAGGCCCTACGCAAGCTCACCTCCACCATCGCCAAGACCAACACCACCTGCATCTTCATCAACCAGCTGCGCGAGAAAATCGGCATCATGTTCGGCAACCCCGAGACCACTACCGGTGGTAACGCCCTGAAGTTCTACGCCTCCGTGCGCCTCGACATCCGCCGCGTCACCTCGCTGAAGGACGGCGACCAGGTCATCGGCAACCAAGTGCGCGTGAAGGTGGTGAAGAACAAGGTGGCACCGCCCTTCCGCAAGGCAGAGTTTGAAATCACCTTCGGCGAAGGCATCTCGAAGATTGGCGAGATTGTCGACCTCGGCGTCGAGTACGGCATCATCCAGAAGTCAGGCTCGTGGTTCAGCTATCAGGGTTCGAAGCTCGCCCAGGGTCGCGATGCCACGAAGGCCCTGCTCCACGACAACCCCGAGCTCTGCGAGGAACTCGAGGCCCAGATCATGGAAGCCATCCGCGACAAGCAGGCGTGAGGGCGCTTCGCGCCGTGGAAGGCTGCTTCGCAGCGTGTAAGGTGCCTTCGGCACGTGTAAGGGCGGCGTTGCCGCCGTGTAAGGTGCCTGCGGCACGTGTAAAAGTCCCGTAGGGACGAGATAATGGTAGCCAGCCAATTCATTGGCTGGTATGAGAGCCACAACATAATTGCTAGCGTGCCTTTAGGTACGCGACATCATTTGCGAATCATAGTATGTCGATGTACCTACGGCACACCCGTATCTAAAGACATCCTCTTATACCAGCCAATGAATTGGCTGGCCGCTCGGCTTTGCCGCTTTCGTAGCGAAGCGGAGAAAGAACCCCTATCTCGTCCCTACTTTAACTTTGCAGTCTGTAATAAGAGTTCTCAATAACTCTTAAATTATTTAACGTTCAATATACGAGAAAATATAC
>OCVV011299983.1_pt1 | contig 13517 bp, 18 predicted proteins | sample 1539721 | NCBI WGS metagenome assembly OCVV01 (sample SAMN02144230, study PRJEB22623) | gut metagenome | biome: sheep rumen | host: Ovis aries | place: New Zealand
AATATTATGTGTAATGATATCTATTTTGATGTTGATTACAATAACAGCATGTACGACGGAAACACCAAATTCATCTGCTGACAATACGGATGTGCCATAATTCATGGTGACGAGTTCAGTTGCCTTGAATAACAGATGAACAGGGACACGATCAACTGGATTCGTACAAACTGAATACAGGAGGTCGTTATGAAGGAATTGAAGGAACGTATCCACGATAGCGGCAACGGTCTGGACTATGTGCTGGTCGGTGACTATTACATACCGGACTTGAAGTTGCCGGAGGAACGCCGCCTCATCGGGCGGTGGGGCCGGATGCACAGAGCGTATCTGGAGGAAGCCCATCCCGGTCATTACAATGACTTGCTTCTGTCGGGGAGGCTCTGGACATATCTCGCTGACCTGAGCGAACAGGCACAGGTGAGGTTCGAGGGCATTGTCGGTCAGATGAAATTCGCCGAAGGTGTCACGGAGGACTTGAAGCGCCGGGACTGGCTTGACTGGGTGCAGGCCATGAACAGCATCCGCAACCGAGCGGAGGAAATCATCTGCTCTGAGATGATTTATCTGTGAAGGAGGCGCTTATGGGATACCGTATCGAATACGCCGATGGGCGCTGCTGTAACTTCGCCAATGGCAGGTCTGACCTGCTGGAATGGCTGAAACTCCTGAAGGAGGAAGAAATCTCTGACATCCGCAAACTGTATAAAAGCGGCGTATCCGATTCTGTCCTTGATACCTACCGGAATTATATCCGGTCAGCATGAGAGAGGGCCGCTTATGGATACAAACGTGGAGAAACTGGTTGATATGTTCATTCAGGAGCGGATGCAGAGCCAATATGCTGAATGGAGAGCTTCAGAATCTAGCGAGGCAGAGAAAGCGAAATACCTGCACATTGAATCCGAGTATGAAAAGGCAATCAGCGCACTGTCAGAGGAAGATTGCGAAGCAGTAAAACGCTATTGCGATTCAATCTTTGATTCCGGCGCAGAGTGTGAACTGTTCTTCTACCGGCTGGGGTTAAAAGATGGCATCCGGGCTCTGGAAATTCATGAAGAAGTTGATGAAAACCGCCAGCTAACGAATGCACACGAATAGAATCATTTCGTCAGGGCATGGGGCTGGAGCCGTCCAATCGCAGAGGTTGGGCGGCTCATTACGTTTAATCTCCCTCCATCAAGTCAAGGATAATATTTTTCTGCCGCACAATCCAGTCACGGAATTCCTCCGGGCTGGATTGCCTGTTTTTTACCAGCGTTTTCCGTTGCAGGGCTTCCTTCTTGAACGTCTCAAACGCTGCCTGCATCGCTGCCAGCCGGTCAGCCGGAAATCCCGGCGTTCTTTTTGCTTTGTTTATGACATTACGCCAGCCCTGGCATTCGTTCTTGTACTGGTGGTCGTAGTCGTTTTCCCTGGCTCTCTCGTCAAAATCCCGCTTGTTTTGGAGGGCCTGCTGCTTCCGGCACTTGTCGCTGCACAATTCATAGCGCAGACTTTGGGCAAGAAAGATTTTGCCGCAGACTTTGCACTTGCAGAAGTTCAGTCCCCACTCGGAAAGCCGGTTCATGTAGTAGATTAGAAGCGGATAAAACGAATGATAGGCGGACACACATTCGGTCGTATCCTTCCGGTCAGGATACCAGAGGTCAAGCCGCAGCGCCTGATCCGGTATCCCGCCCCACATCCTCCGGGTCAGGTCAAAGCGGATGGCTTTGCCGGTGTTTTTATCAAAATCCAGCGGGCTGTCCGTGTGGAAAGCAATTGTCAGGGCAGACACTTTTTGCAGGAACCGCTCACTGGCGGCATCCCGTTCTCTAGGCAGCCTTGCTTTCAAATATTCGTTCCAGATGCGGAAAGCGGCATACATCCGCACCGGATCGCCGGTTGCGTATTTCTCCGCAAGGAAGCTGCTGGAGGTCTGCTCCAGTCCAGGCTGTTGCCAGCGGTTGGTGTGAAGGGCATTGTAGAGAGGCATCAGACCAAATTCATTCCAGCCTCTCTGTTCATCGTGTTCAAAGTCAACAATCAATTTTCCCAGCGGGCGTGTTTCATCGAAAAGCACGCCCGTTTCTTCTGCCCCGGCCAGACGCAGACGGATTTCGGATTCCTCTCCGATCAGAATCCTCTCCCTCATTTTCCTCCTGTCAAGCATCAGGACGAATAAAACCCGGTCATGACATGGCTCATGCCGCACAAATTCCATTTCCATTGCCGTTCCTCCGCCTTTTCTTATGGTAATTTTATAATCAAATAATAACCGTTACACTCATAGTATCACAGAAATGTTGTTTTATCAAGGGAAAGCCAGTATGATGATGTTGCATGGTAATTTCGTGCAAATAAGTACCTTGACAACTGAATGACCGTCTGACAGGGATATGAACGGCAGGAGAAGTGACGCATCCAGCGCACCAATGCCGGGAGACGCCGCAGGAATGGGGCGCTGCAGGGATGTAGCTTTGAGGATAACGGCTGGCAGGAAGAACGGCAAAAGGAACGATTCAAAAGATAACTTTTATTCAATTTAGATTATGGAGGTAAGCAAATGAACGACAACAAAAGGCTGAAAAGCTATGACGATCTCCCGCTGGTGCTGGATGTGGCAGACATCCAGCGCATTATGGGAATTTCCAGAGTGAGCGCCTATGAGCTGGTTCACACGTCAGGATTTCCGGCGTTCCGAAGCGGCAGGCTGATTAAGGTCAGCAAGCAGGCGTTTTTCGATTGGATGGCAAAGGGAACCACAACGCAGAATGGAGGGAATCTGTAATGAAACTGACCAAGTATGAGAAGGAAACTATCATCAATTTTAACGAGGCTGAGAACGAGGCGAGTATTTACACCTTCAACGCCAGCCTGAAACGGCGTCTGGCAGAGTTTGCCCGCAAATATCCGGCACTGTGCAGGCTGGAACACAGCACCGCCGAGGGGAGTGTGACCTATGTAATGGATAAGACCCGCCTGTCCATCCGGTTTCTTCCGCCGTACAGCGAGGAACGGAAGGCTGCTGCCAGTGCCTACGCAAAAGAACACGGTTTTCAGGTCTTATCCCCGGAGCAGAAAACCGCATGATTTCGGGGCGGTTTGAGCGCAAAAGGACGGCTTTGGAGCCGCTATTTTGCGGGGCAAACCATTCCGGGGTATCAAGTATCACGGAGAGCGCAAACCGGAGAAATGCCGTGTCCGGGAGCGCTTTCCGTGATGCTTTGCGGGAGTACAGAGGACAGCAAGCCCTCTGTGCAGGTCAAGGGCGGCGAGCCATTGTCGGGTTAAGGGCAGACAGCCCTTATCGGGGTACAGGGATGAAATGCCCTGTGCGGGTTGAGGGCGGCAGCCCCATCGGGTCAAGGGCGAAGCGCCTTGGGCGGGTACAGGGCGGCAGCACCTGTGCAGAGTGTAGAGGCGGCGAGCCTTTACTCCGGTGTCCAGAGGTGGAAAACCTCGGCCCAGGGAAAGTTGATGCGTGCGTCAACTTATACTGGGTATATATATTACCTGACGCAGAAACGCAGGATTTTGCAGCTTCGCTGCCCCGCTTCCCTTCGGGAAAATCTTGAGAAAGGAGACAAAACACCAGTTGAAATTAACACGCCACAACGGACGATCCGGGGAAAACGGCACCTATAATCCCAAGCACAATGACCGCCGCTTCGATGTAAAAAACAGCGAACACATCGACCCGGAACGCACCAGGCAAAATGTGTATTGGGACTGCTTCAACGGTTTCCGCACCTTTGCCGATCAGGAAGAAGAACCGGAGCTTGCCGAAACCTTTGAGGATGTAGAGCTGCTCTTTTATAAGCAGCAGTACGGCGGTTATGTGGCCAGGCAGAATGCCCGCAACGCTAAGACCCGGCACACGGAACGCAACCGCAGCCCAGAGGATTTACTGAAACACAAAAAGACTTGTCCGGAAGAAACGGTCTATCAGATCGGCACCAAGGATGAACACGTTTCGCCGGAAATTTTGCTCCAGGTGGTGACGGACTTCTTCGCTGAGATGGAGCGCCGCTTCGGTTCCCATATCCACACGCTGGATTGGGCGCTGCATCTGGATGAAAGCACGCCGCACATTCAGGAGCGCCATGTCTTTGACTGCGAAAACCGTTATGGGGAGATCGCTCCCCAGCAGGAAAAGGCACTGGAAGCCTTGGGATTTGAACCGCCGGAGCCGGATAAGCCCATCAGCCGGTACAACAATCGGAAAATGACCTTCGATTCCGCTTGCCGGGCCATGCTCTTTGATATTACCCGGCGCTATGGTCTGCATCTGGACGAGGAACCGGAGTATGGCGGGCGGCGGTATCTGGAAAAACAGGATTATATCCTGATGAAGCAGAAGGAGCAGCTTGCAGCGCAGGCGGCAGCGATCCAGGTGCAGACGGATGAAATCTCCCGGCAGGGTCAGATAATCGAAAGTCAGGAGATGCAGATCGGCAGAAATGACCGCCAGCTTTCCGAGCAGTCGGAACAGTTGGAGGAGTTGTCCATGCGGATCGAGGATGTAGAAGCTCTGATTGATGAGGTTTCAGACATCGCCTATGACAAGGCGGTGGAGGTCGTAACGGATACCGTCCGGCTGGAAACCCATGAGGCCGATATTCAAATGATCGAGGACACCAAGAAGTGGCTGCTGGCACCGGAACGGAAAGCACCGAAAAAAGAACGGGAGTATGCCGTTGCCCGGCTGGATGGCGTGATCGGCAAAATCAGAAACGCCATGCAGACTACGCTGGCGAAAATCCAGAAGAAGCTGCTGCGCCCGGAGGTAAAAAAGCAGGCTGACGGGCAGATCAAAGAGCAGGCGAAGCCTTCTATTATTGCCAGACTGCAGCAGAACCAGGCGGAAGTTGCCCGCCGGAACGCAGAGCAGAGAAAACCAACGAACAGAAAACACGAACAGGAACTTTGAGAGGCGTGACCATCTCCGTTTTGGAATGGCTGCGCCTCTTTCCGTTGAAGGGAGAGATTTTATGAATGTATTTGAAACGGTCAAAGATACCGTGACCACGAGGCAGGTGGCGGAGATGTACGGCATCAAGGTTGGCAGGAATGGGATGTGCGTCTGCCCGTTCCACAGCGACAAACATCCCAGCATGAAAGTGGATAAGCGATTTCATTGCTTCGGCTGTCAGGCAGATGGGGATGCGATTGATTTTGTTTCCCGGATTTACGGCCTGTCGGTCAGAGAAGCCGCTCAGAAACTGGCGGATGATTTCAGGATTGCCTATGACAGCAAAGGGAAAAAGTCTATTCTTCCCCATATCCGTGGGCCTACGCCGGAACAAAGATACCGGCAGGAGGAAAAGCGCTGCTACAGGGTACTTTCTGATTACTTCCATCTTCTCCGGGACTGGGAAGAGCGGTATGCTCCCAAACAGCCGGACGAGGAATGGCATCCGCTGTTTGTGGAAGCCCTGCAACGAAGGAGCTATGTCGAATATCTGCTGGATATTCTGCTGTATGGTTCCCCGGAAGAAAAGAAAACCCTTGCAGCCAAACAGGGAAAAGAGGTGATAAAACTTGAAGAGCGAATTGCAGATCAGTCAGCAGACCACGCAAAGCACTGTGGAGGAAGTGCGAAGCAGCCTGGAACAGAGCCAGAAAGGTAAAATCTACAACACCGCCGCCAATTACAAGCGGATTCTGCAATGCGACCCGCTTCTGAGCGGAGCCATCCGAAAGAATCTTCTGACCGGCAGGATCGACATTGTGAAGCCCCTCGGTTGGTATCGGGAAAGCTCCACACTGACCGATGTGGATTTGAAATATCTGATTTTGTATTTTGAAGAAAACTATGGCCTTGGGATTGAGAAGAAAATCGACGATGCGGTAAAGGTGATCGCCAACGAAAACCGCTACCATCCGATCCGGGATTTCTTAAACAGCCTGGAATGGGACGGTACGGAGCGCATCCGCTACTGCCTGCACCATTTTCTCGGCTCTGAGACAGACGATTACACCTATGAAGCCCTGAAGCTGTTTTTGCTTGGGGCGATCTCACGGGTATTCAAGCCCGGATGCAAATTTGACATCATGCTTTGTCTGGTGGGCGGTCAAGGAGCGGGAAAATCCACCTTCTTCCGCCTGCTGGCCGGTAATGACAACTGGTTCTCCGATGATCTGAAAAAGCTGGACGATGAAAATGTGTACCGCAAGATGCAGGGGCATTGGATCATTGAGATGTCAGAGATGATTGCCACGGCCAACGCTAAGAGCATTGAGGAGATCAAGTCTTTTCTAAGCCGTCAGAAGGAAACCTATAAGGTGCCGTATGACCTTCATCCAGCGGACCGAAAACGGCAGTGTGTATTCGGCGGTTCATCCAATACGCTTGATTTTCTTCCTCTTGACCGTACCGGCAACCGGCGGTTTGTCCCTGTTATGATTCATCCAGAGCAGGCAGAGGTTCACATTCTGGAGGACGAAGCGGATGCCAGAGCCTATATCAACCAGATGTGGGCGGAGGCGATGGAAATTTACCGAAGCAGCGATTTCAAGCTGAAATTCAGCCCAGCAATGGAGGAACTGCTGAAAGCCCGTCAGCGGGAGTTCATGCCGGAGGACACTAAGGCCGGACAGATTCAAGGGTATCTGGAACGCTATTCCGGCAAGATGGTCTGTTCCCGGCAGCTTTACCGGGAAGCCCTGGGCCATTCCTTTGACGAGCCGAAGCAATGGGAGCTGCGGGAGATCAACGACATTATGAATAATGCCGTGACCGGCTGGAGGGCGTTTTCCAATCCCCGGCACTTTCCTGCCCCGTATCTGCGACAGAAAGGCTGGGAGCGCATGGAACCGCCCGACAACGAAAATGAGGATTTCCACGAATTGACGCAGGAGGAGGCGGAGCAGCTGGAACTTCCCGAAGAATGGCTGCGGTAAAACGGGAGCCGGTTGCCGGGCTGGTTGTCAGGCAGAACCCGAAAACTGTTGATTTTTCAAGCCTTTCTTCTTTCTGACAACCATGACAACCGAAATAGAAAAGAAAAAGGAAATAGTAATAACAGGATAAGCCCGATGAAGAAGAAAGGTTTTCTGAGGCCCGTTGTCATGACTTCGTTGTCAGCCTTTCCTTGTCGGGCCATTTTTATTGATGGAGGTGCCTATGGCAAAAAAGAACACGATACAGCAGAACAGTCAGGACAGCAAGAGCCGCAAAAAGGTACTGTTCATCGTCAGCCGGGAGTTTTCCGGCCAGCAGACCATGAAGCAGGCGTTTGAGCAGATCATTGAGCGGCAGACCTGTGAGCAGTTTGAGGAATGGAGGGAACGAAAAGCCAGCTAAAGCATAAAAACAGCAGCGAGAATCACGGGAAACCGGTTGCGATTTGGGCAGGGGCATGGTACTATAATGGTATCGTGTCCCTGTTCGTAGAAGGAGATTGCTATGAACAGGAATAAAAAAGTAACCCAGAAAATCACCGCCCTCTATTGCCGGATTTCTCTCGACGATGGCGGTGATAATGAGAGCATGAGCATCAGTAATCAGAAATTGATGCTCAAAGACTTCACTGAGAAAAATGGGATGTTCCAGTACGAATACTATGTGGACGATGGGTACACGGGCCGCAACTTTAACCGCCCTGCCTTCCAGCGCATGATTGCTGACATCGAGGCGGGAAAGGTGGGCTGCGTGATCACGAAAGACCTTTCTAGACTGGGACGTAACTATATCGAAGTAGGCAGCTATATCGAAATTTTCTTTCCCCGGCACAATGTAAGATATATCGCTGTAACCGATGGTGTGGACAGCCTGACCCGGCAGGAAATGGACATCACGCCGTTCAAAAATATCCTGAACGACATGTACAGCCGGGACATCTCCAAGAAGGTGCTGGCTGGCATCACGACCCGCTCCAAGCAGGGGAAATTCTGCGGAGGGACGCCGCCGTTCGGCCTGATGCGTGACCCGGAGGACAAGGGGCATCTGATTATCGACCCGGAGACAGCGCCCATTATCCGCAAAATCTTCGACTATGCCCTTGACGGGCTGGGCTGCATGAGGATTTCCAAGCGGCTGATGGAAGAAAAAGTCCCCATTACCCATGTAAAAGCGAACACCGAGTTTGACGCAAACTACTATTCCTGGGGTGGGGCGAGAATCAGTCACATTCTCCGAAATCCCTTCTATAAAGGCGCACATTTGGTTTTCCGGACGCATCAAAAGGGCATCCGCTCCGGTACGGTGGACATTATTCCCCGTGACGAGTGGGAAGTAATCGAGGGTTGCCATGAAGCGATTGTCACGCCGGAGGAATGGGATAAGGTGCAGGAACTGATTAACGGCAGACCCACCATCATGGAGGGCAACGCCTGCCCGTTCTACAACCTGTTCCACGGGCTTGTGTACTGCGCCACCTGCGGAAAATCTATGCAGGTGCGCTATGAGAAGGTCGGCAGAACCGATACGAACCGCACCACGAAAAAGAAGCGGGAGCCGATTGACAAAGCCTATTATATCTGCCAGACCTACAACCGGATGGGCTGCAAGGTATGCTCCAGCCACAAGATCGAGGCCAGAGCTTTATATGATCTGGTGCTGAAAGACATTCAGGAATTGGCGGTATTGGCCATGCAGGATGCTGACGCATTTTATGAGCGGCTCTGCCGGAGGATGGAACGCCAGTATCAGGCGGACGCTTCCGAAATGCAGAAAGAGCGTGAAAAACTGGAGGTCCGGAACCGGGAAATTGACGATCTGTTTCTGAATCTGTATAAAGATAAGGCCAAAGGCATCCTGTCAGAACAGCGGTTCTTGAAGCTGACTTCCGCTATGGAGCAGGAACAGCAGGCAAACCAGAACCGGCTGCGGGATCTGGCGCAGCTGATGCGTCAGTCAGAATCCCAGGAAACGGATGTGCGTACTTTTATTCAGGAGATTCGGCAGTACGCCGCTATTCAGGAATTGGATGAAGTGGTGCTGCACCGGCTCATCAGCCGGATTCTGATCGGTGAGGTACAGAAGGTGGACGGCCAGAAACGACAGGAAGTCAAGATCATTTATAACTTTGTAGGCGAGATACCGGAATAATCGTTATTAAATTTGGAATATGTTTGTTTCCCCCTCGAAGGGCAGCCGCCCTTTGGAGGGGGATTTGTTCGTTCAGAAGCAATAACGGCATAGAAACATGGAAGGACACCTTGTAAGCAAACGCAGGATGTCCTTTTTTGTATGCTAATGACAGTAGGAAAAACATTACTTTCGGCAATCGTGCGCTTTATCAATATGACGGGAAATGGGGTGAGTACTATGCATGTTTATGGATATATCCGTGTCAGCAGCCGGGATCAGAATGAGGATCGCCAACAAATTGCATTGCGTGAGGTTGGTGTGGAAAGAAATCATATCTATCTGGACAAGCAGTCTGGCAAAGATTTCAACCGGCCTCAATATCAGAAGCTGCTTCGGAAACTGAAAAAAGACGATCTGCTCTATATCAAGAGCATCGACCGTCTGGGTCGCAATTATGCGGAGATTCTGGAGCAATGGCGGATTTTAACGAAGGAAAAAGGGATTGATATCGTGGTTTTGGATATGCCTTTGCTGGATACCCGCCGTGGCAAAGACCTGATGGGAACCTTCTTGAGCGATATTGTCTTGCAGGTGTTGTCCTTTGTGGCAGAAAACGAACGGACCAACATCCGCCAGAGGCAGGCGGAGGGCATTGCAGCGGCAAAGGCCCGTGGAGTTAAATTCGGGAGACCTGAAATTCAGATACCAGATAATTTCGGGCAGATCGTTGCGGCATGGGAGAAGAAGAAGATTACGATCAAAGAGGCCGTAGAGCAATGCGGTATGAGTGAGGCTACCTTCTATCGCAGACTACGAGAATATCGAATTCAAGAAAAGAAATAAAAAACAGCTATCATAAGGTACACCTTATGATAGCTACTTTACATGAAAATTATAAGAGAAAACCGCCTGTAAATCAAGGGATTTTTCAGTAAAATCCTATGGAAATCTTGGACAATCGTTATATTTGAAGCACTTTTCACAAATCAAACAGATATTTCAACAAAAATCCTTATCAATTTAGGAAGCAGGTGGCGCATATGTCAAAATGTGTACCATTTGATATAGTTGCTTTTATGTGCTTAGTGTAGATCTGTGTAAATGATCTATCCGCACGGTTATCTGCATCTGAAATTTGCGCTATGAAAAGAGATGATAGTTAGATGAAACAAAAATGGCAGGAGCCAACCGTATCCATTGTCCCGATCAACCTGGATGAACTTGGTGATGTGAGTCAGTTGTCTGATGCCGATTTGAAAATAAAGCTGGAACAGGCAGGGTATCCGTTCCAAAAGACGTATCAGGCTTCCGAACATTTTGTCCACCGAAAGGTAGCAGATTCGGATGTGCTGATTTCCATCGGCTCTAATATTGCTGATTTCAATGGCTATATTGAGATTAATCCCAGTGCTGCTCTCCTGTGGACACGGATGCAAACACCTTGCAGGCTTCATGACCTGGAGCAGACACTGGAGGAGGCATACGGAATATCCCATAGGCAAGCTGTGGAGGATGTTCTGGATTTTCTGAAAGAGTTGATGGAACACCGTATGGTGGTGGTTTCATAACATGGCAGCAGAGAATACAATGCATCGAATGCTGCCTGAACTGCCAAAAAGGAATCCAATAAACGGCACATTTGAACTGACTGTCCGGTGTAATCTTCACTGTAAGATGTGTCTGTTCCGGCATGATGATTCAGAAAACCCGAAACTCAAGGCAAAGGAATTAACTGCGGAACAGTGGATAGATATGGCACGTCAGGTGGCAGAAGCAGGGACAGTGAACCTGCTGATCACGGGCGGAGAGCCGATGCTGAGGCCGGATTTCTGTGAGATCTGGGAAGGGATCTATAAACAGGGTTACATCATAGAGTTATATACCAATGCCACATTGGTGACGCCAAAGATCATGGAAACCCTGAAAAAATATCCGCCACACAGAATCGGCATTACGATTTATGGAGCAAGTGCAGAGACTTATAAAAAAGTATGCGGGAATGGACAGGCATTTAAACAGATGATAAACGGTGTCCATCTGCTTCAGACACTTCCGGCTGTATTTGAGTTTCGTACAACACTGATCCAGGATAATTTCAAAGATGGATCGGCGATAGATGCGTTGGTTCGGAGAGAATTCGGACAGAAATATGGCGTGAAACAGGCTGAACCGATTAACAAAGCTGTCCGGGGGGCCTGTGCTAATGTAGAAAAATGCAGAATTCCACCGGAACAGGATGTCAGAGAAAAGGTTGAACGACAGATCGATATGATCCGACAGATCGTAGGTGATCGGTTTAAACTTGAAAATCTGATGATAAAAAGAGAAAGCCGGACAGTTCCACCAGCAAAAAAAAGATACAGCCTTTTCGGATGCGATGCAGGTATGTCTCAGTATACGGTTACATATGACGGGAAATTACTGGCATGCCAAATGATAGATGCTTTTTATACAGAACCGATAAAGGATGGATTCCGAACAGCATGGGAACGTTTCCCTTATCAGGTTCGTATTCCGAGAACGGAGATAAAATGTGATACATGTCAATATGTAGATACATGCCAGTCCTGTTATGGTTCACGTTATGCGGAGACAGGGGATTTTAACGGATGCTCTGATTATATATATGAGATGGCAAAAATGAGAAAAAAATATGAAATATCAGGAGGAATGAATCATGAAAAGTGTAAATTATGAAAAACCGAGTATGAAATTTGTGGATTTAAGAAGTGAACAAGTAATTGCAGCTCCAGATGGTCCATGTATGCCGCAAGCGTCGCATGGATATACAGAATTTTATTATGATGTTCCTGGGGATGGATGGCTTCATTTACATGCAACGAGTAAAAATTGTAGCGGAGACGATAATGTGAAGATTTCTTATGTAGATAATACGGATATTTCGGGGGAAGCTGATTCGGCGATAATTGATCAAACAATAGCAGAAGTAAAAGAATTATTAAAAGGTGGAACGAAACAGCAATTTGAGGGTGCTGTAAAAAATGAACCGGATCCTTCTTGGAGTTAATTTGTGATTATGACTTTCACTTTACTATTGGCAAATATTTGTATCCATTTTCAAGATTATGTGCCTCAAAGATTGTTAAGTACATGGCAATGGAAGATTGACCCGTGGAAAGTGACAGATTATTCTAAGTTATCACAAAAGATAGAAAGAGTAAATATTATCAGGACAACGGCTCAACCTGTCTTAAATGAGCCGTTGTCCTTAGTTTGTGCTGAACAAACAGGTTTCTTTGAACGAAGGGTTTACTGCTCGTCAACAGGAGAGACACAGTGGGATTTTGTGCGCAGAAAAAGCAATGAATTGTTACTGCGATATTCGGTAAATGCAGAATGGAACAAAATTATTTTGCTGCAGGATAATACGAAAACGCAGGGAACAGTCGCCTTTGAATATCTTGCACAAATGATGCCAGGAATTTGTCTCAACCAAGGCATATTGACTTTACATTGCGCCCTTGTGGAATATAATGGAATGTCCATTGCGATTTGTGCGCCTTCCGGGACGGGGAAAACAACCCACGCCCGTCTTTGGCGGGATTATAAAAATGCCTTAATCCTCAATGGGGACAGAGCCATATGCAGGCGTGAAGAAGGTGTGTGGATTGCCTATGGCTCCCCTTGGTCAGGAACCAGCGGTGAACAGATAAACCGGCATGCTCCTTTGAAAGCCCTTGTTATCTTGGAAAGAGCAGAAAAAAATTCTGCGATCCGATTGGAAAGTACAGAACTATTTGCAGGTGTGTTTCCACATCTATTATATCCATCATGGGATAAAAGAATGTTGGAACTGGCAATGGATCAACTGGAAGATTTATTGCTAAGCGTTCCTGTTTACCGGGTAAAATGCAGACCGGAAGCAGAGGCTGTAGATATTCTGTATCAGAAAATATGGGAGAAATAATAGTATGGAGACGGAAAAGCGTTTCATTTCATCAGAAATTTTTTTTTCCGCAATTGCAGAGCAACTTGCCGAACATAGGCGGGCTGCTTTTACTGTAACCGGAATGAGTATGTGGCCTTTTCTTTGTCATGGAAGGGATCAGGTGGTTGTAGAGTCATGTCAGCCAGATAGCCTTCGCCGGGGGGATATCATTCTGCTGCAGACTCACTTAGGCAATTATCTTCTGCATAGGATCACGATGATAACGTCCGGCGGATTTGTGACGACTGGCGATGGTAATTACCTCAGAGACGGGGAATTTCCATTTTCATGTGTCAGGGCTAAAGTGATATGTCTGGTCCGTAATGGGAAAAGGATCAAATGCAGCGGCTGGAAGTGGAAGTTTGTTTCATGGCTCTGGATGTTTCTGTTTCCTATCCGCAAATGGATCTTTAAAGTATGGTTCCGCATTCGGAAATATTTCAGGCGTTAGGAAAGGCAAAAAAATATGAAAGACATTAAATATATCGCCATTAACTTAGGCAAGACGGGAATGTCAACGGAAAAGATCGCCGACGTCCTTGAAACGGA
>OCVV012848922.1_pt1 | contig 13515 bp, 15 predicted proteins | sample 1539721 | NCBI WGS metagenome assembly OCVV01 (sample SAMN02144230, study PRJEB22623) | gut metagenome | biome: sheep rumen | host: Ovis aries | place: New Zealand
GGTCGTAAATGAATTCAAGTTGACCGGTATCCCGGGTGAATCCGGTTTTTCCTGGCGGTACCAGGCAACAGACGATGATCATGACGCGCCCGCAGCCTGGCCGGAAAAGATCATGCTCGCAGATTTCAACATTGATCTGTTTCCGCATTCCGTGGATGAAGTATGCCATCTGAATGAAATGCATGCCCGGTTTGACAGCGGACTGAACGTGCTGGGAACCGCTTTTTCCGGTGACGTATATGATCCCGACCACCCGGGAGAACTCCTTCAGCCGAAGCAGAAAGGGACGGCTGCCGTATACAGCGCTCCCTACGGACAATCCGCATGGCGCGCCGGAAAAGGAAAAGCGGCTGTTGGGCTGAATGGTGACATGTGGTTGCTCTCCCAGTATCAGAACGAGGACGGACAATCCTATGCCTGCATCCGGTACAATGTCAGTGAACGCACGCAGCGAATCGGCTACGCGCTTTGCAGGGATCTGGGCCTGCCGGAGATCAGCGTGCAGCGGAGCGAGCCGGGCCAATCCTTTGTCCATATTGATGTGGAAGCGACTGCGGACACCTTCCTGACGGATGATCCCGATGTCAGCCAGTTTCATCAGTTTTCTGTTCCGAAGGGAACGCAGTTTTCCTGCCTGGGACTGTATAATAACAACTATGCCTATGTTGCCGCAGAAGTCAAGAACGGAAAGTTTACGGACGGAGGAGCCATCGTATGGGGCTTGGTCCCGATCCGGGACCTGGAACCCATGGAACAGGAAAAAGTACCGGAAGTGATGGAAAAGCTGGCCGGGGCGTGGCAGCTCGATGCCGGCGGCACCCTTGCACCGGACATCCTGGTTCTGGAAGCGGACGGCTCGTTCACCGCACCGGGAATGATCGACGAGGTCGCGGAAGAAGGCGCTTCCTCCGGAACATGGTATGTGACAAAATACAATCCCTTCATGAATCTATACTGGCACGAAACGCCCTATGAACTGACCCTGCTGTTCGATAACGGCCGCGCCACCGTGCGAGGCCTGGAACTGACGGAAGAAGGCTTCAGCCTGATCTTCTGGGAAGGCGGCGGAGGATATGTTCCGTATGACGGATCGCAGGATCCGGAAGCGGATCACGGATAAACGGACGACAGAAAGAATGGACCTGCACGGTGACCGGGATGCATGCGCTCCTGCAGAGACCGATTCACAGAAAATCTCCGATGTCTCCCAGCAGCTTTCCGAGGCTGTGATACTTCCCGGAATAGATCACAGGATCAAGCACCGTCAGGTCCACGTCGAAGAGATCCCTGCATGAAAGGCGCTCGTCCATCTGGATATTCCGGACGGGGCAGAAAAACGTGGTGGAGTTCCCGGTTTCGACGGTTCTGGCCACCTCGCACTCGTAGACCCATCGGCTCTGATCCAGCACCGGCACGTCCAGCACCTCGCCCCGGCTGACGGCGTAATCGAACCTGTCCTTTTTTCCGTCCGCCGCATGGCGGGATCCGAAATAATCCATCAGCGGCAGCATATCCACGCTCACAAGATTCGCGCTGAACATCCCCGTGCGCAGCACGTTCTGCTTCGTGCGCTTTGTGCCGAACATGCTGACGACCAGCATGTATCCGTCGTCTCCCTCCTGGGTGACGCTGACCCAGGTGATCGGCGCGAAATTGGCCGTTCCATCCTCATTGTTCGTCCCCAGGATGAAAGCCGGCTGGACGCACATGGAAAAAAGCGGCGCAACGGATCTTCTCTTTGCCATCGTTTCTGAATCCTCCGTATAATCCATTTCCGATCGGAAAAAATCATATCACAGCGGTGAAATGATGTCCACTTTTTCAGCGGCGCGAAAGATCGGTTGATTTTACGGCACCGATTGGATATACTCTGTACAACCGGATCGGGGAGGCCGTCTGTCCGATTCTGAACCATATTGCGCAGAACGCGCGTTTCCGCTGCCGCCGGTGAAATGCAGGGACATGTCGCTTGCGGGCATCTGCGCCATGCGGATCTGAGAAGATATTCCAAAGTGAGTTCGCTGCAGCGGCCGGGTGATCCGGATATCTCCGATCCGCTGATCGCGCGGCCCGACGTCAGACAGGGAACATGAAAGCTTTCGCTCAGGAAGAGGGGAATAAGATGAAAAGGATACTGGCTGTACTGATGGCGTTGGCTGTGCTCGCTGCGGTCCCGGTGCCGGTCTTCGCGGATGGCGCGGAGACGAACGAGGGCATTCAGACGCTGATCGGCGCGGATAACCATTGGGCGCTGCTGACCGTTCTTTTTGCAGCCACGGCCATGGCGATCTGGCTGGAACAGAAATACAAATGGGCGTCCCGAATTTCCGGGGCGATCATCACGCTGGCCATCGCGCTGATCCTGGTGAACCTGCGCGTGATTCCGGCCAGCGCCCCGGTGTTTGACGATATCGTCTGGGGGTATGCGGTGCCGCTGGCGATTCCGCTGCTGCTCCTGCAGACCAATATCCGGAAGATCTGGAAGGAAACCGGACGGTTCCTGCTGATCTTCCTGATCGGCGCTGCGGGAACCGTCGCCGGAACGCTGCTGGCGACCGTATTGCTCAGCGGCACGGTGGAAGGCCTGCCCGGCGTGGCGGCCATGATGACCGGCTCCTATATCGGCGGCGGCGTGAACTTTACAGCGATCGCGGATGCCTTCCATGTCAGCGGCGGTCTGATCTCTTCCGCCACGGTGGCGGATAATCTGAACATGGCGCTGTATTTCCTGGCGCTGCTGGGGATTGCCGGAAACGCTTTCTTCCGGAAGCACTATACCCATCCCCATATCGATGCGGTGGCCTCCAGAGGGAAGGACGATACGGAAACGCTCGCGAAGCAGTACTGGACCCGGAAGAATGTTTCCCTGAAGGATATTGCCTTTGACATGGCCTATGCGGCTGCCATCGTGTTCCTCTCCCGGCTGATCGGGAATCTCTTCTCCGGATGGATCCCGAAGGATAACTGGTTTCTCCAGATGCTGAACACCTTCTTTGGCAGCCAGTATGTATGGATTACCAATTTCTCCGTGATCTTTGCCACCTGCTTCCACAGGCAGGCGGAGGAAATGCACGGCGCGCAGGAGCTCGGCACCTGGCTGATCTACCTGTTCTTCTTTGTGATCGGCGTTCCTGCATCCATCGGCATGCTGATCCGGAACGCTCCGATCCTGCTGCTGTTCTGTATGATCATCGTGCTGGTCAACATGGCTTTCTGCTTCCTGGGCGGAAAGCTTCTGCGGTTTGACCTGGAGGATATTATCCTGGCGTCCAACGCCAATATCGGCGGTCCCACCACCGCGGCCGGCATGGCCATCTCCCAGGGCTGGTCAATGCTGATCGGACCGTGCATGCTGGTGGGCACCTTCGGATATGTGATCGGCACTTGGCTGGGCATCCTGGTCGGATCCCTGCTGGGCGCGTAAGGAGGCGTGCTATGCAGTTTTCAGATGATGCTTCCGGCTTTGTCAGCATCGGCGAAGCCATCCCGGACGTACTGCTGGATATCCGCTATTATTCCTCATTCAATTTCGTCGGGGAGCGGATTGACGGGTATGAGGAACCGGTGGCCCTGCTGACCCGGGAGGCGGCAAAGGCGCTGGCAAGCGTCAGCCGTGAGGCGATGGGGCAGGGCTGGCGCCTGAAGATTTTTGATGCCTACCGGCCGCAGAAGGCGGTGGATCATTTCGTGCGCTGGGCGAAGGATCCGCTGGATATCCGGATGAAGCGGTATTTCTATCCGGAGCTGAACAAGAACGAAATCATTCCGCAGAACTATATTGCCGAGCATTCCGGTCACAGCCGCGGGAGCACCGTGGACCTGACATTGTTTGACATGGCCTCGCAGCAGGATGCCGATATGGGCGGCACGTTCGACTACTTTGGAGAGCGGAGCCATCCGGATTGTCCGGGAATCACCGGAAAGCAGCATCAGAACCGGATGCTTCTGCAGGCGCTCATGGTGAAAAACGGCTTCCGCCCGCTCACATCGGAATGGTGGCATTTCACATTGGAAAACGAGCCCTTTGCGGATACGTTTTTCACCTTCCCCGTGCGCCGGCTCTGACGGGAAGGGGGAATCAGAAAGACAGACGGACGGAAGCCCTGGCCCTGTTTTTCCTTTCCGGAGAAAAAAATCAAAAATTTTTTTCATCGGCAGCTGCCATCCGCCGGAATGGCGCGTATCAAATGGTGCAGGACGCAAAAAGCGCCTGCGGAAAGAAAAGAAATCAAATGATTGAAAGGGGATAAGAACAATGACTGAACAGGAACTGAAAGTGAACGAGATGGAAGAGATCGCGGGCGGCGCCGGAAAGGATGGCCCCGGAGGATATGCGAAGCGGCCGCCGGAAAAAGCCGGATGCATCATTTATCAGATCCAGCGCGGGGATAACCTGACGAAGATCGCGAGCGCCTACAAGACCACGGTCGCGAAGATCAAGGCGGCGAACGCGGGCTACATCGTCAACCCGAGCTTCATCCAGACCGGGAAGTTCATCTACATCCCGATCGTATAATCAGTCACGGAGGAACCTCCTTTGGGGGCCGGCGGATGCCGGTCCTTTTTTTGCGGCTTCGCAGGACCGGAGCCAAACCGCCGCCCCTGACCTTCGCACATCGGTCATTTTCATGTTGACATATTACAAAACATGTATTATAATCGCAATCGTCAGAGATATTATTTCAGAAATAATATCAGAGAATATTACGATAGGAGGATCAACGAAGATGGCACATGAAGAAAAAGCGGAGAGCCTGCGTCCCATTACGGTGGCGGATCATAAGGCGCTGGCGGGGCTGCAGCTGCAGAAGAAGCAGACGGCGGTGGATGATGCGCTGGGGTTCCCGGACGGGAATCAGTTCGAAGCGGTGCTGGAGGAGCTGCTCCGGAACGATGCGGAGGCGAACGGAGAGGTGATTGCCATCGCGCTGATCGATCTGGATTGCTTTGACCACATCAACAAGGATTTCGGCCGTGAGGAAGGGGACCGGATCATTATTGCCGCCGGGCGGTATATCCAGGAGACGATTCCGAAGGAAGCAACCGTTTTCCGCATCGGCGGGGATGAATTCGGCCTGATTTTCAGGGGCACCCTGGAGCGGGAGGAAATCTTCCTGCTGCTCAACGATCTGAAGAACAACTATGCGGTGACGACGCCCGACGGGGTTCGCCAGACGATGACCGTCGGAATGGCGACCGCCTTTGAGGATGCCTCCCGCTGCCCGGAGCTGATCCGGAAGGCGGACAGCGCGCTCTACCGCGCCAAGCTGAGCGGGCGGAACAGGATCGCCATGGCCCGGGAGGAAAAGATGGTGCCCAAAACCAGCCACTATACGCAGGACCAGCTGCAGCGCCTGGCCAAGCTGGCGAAGCGGGAAGGCGTCGGGGAAGCGATTCTGCTGCGGGAAGCGCTGGATATGCTTCTGAAAAAGTACGATATCTGAAATGAGTGATGCCAGAAGAACAGAGACCAAACCGGCCAGATAAAAGGACCGTCTCAATCAGATCATAGACAAAGTGGTTTCAGCAAGCAATTGCCGGAGCCATTTTTTGAATTCCAAATAAACTCCCCGACAACTTGTTTCATTTTCATATCCTCCTTCTGCCCTCAGGGCTTATCATTCATTGGTGTTTCCACCTTTTGATGCGCAGTCAGAGGCAGGATGGCAGCTCCGGAGGGGGGAATCGTAAATGTTTTCGGCTTCAGGGAAAATCACCGGCCAAAAAGTCCATATCAGACAAGCGGTTTGCTTGACAGGAGCGGGCTGCTTGTCTATAAAGTAGTAGACAACTGGAAAGTTGCATAATATAGACATCGCCGGGGGGCGGGCGAAGGAGGCCGGAACATTGAAAAACGGGTACTGGATCGCGATTGCAGCCGCGTCGCTGCTGATGATGCCCCGGGTACAGCCGGGAAATCGGATGAACCTGCCTTCGTTCCGCGGGATCGCTGAGGTGTGTGCGAGCATCCCCGGTCGGCTCCGGCTGTATATGCCTGCGGTGGGGAACGATCCTGAAGCGGCGGCCCGGATGAAAAGACAGATGGAGGAAACCGGCGCGGTTCACAGCGTCACGGTCAATCCGGCCACCGGGTCCGTGCTGTTCCTGTATGACGAAAAGCAGGTGGAAGCCGCGGTTGTGGAAGGCGCCGCGATCCGCCTGATGGGCCTGGACGAAGCGATCCGGCGGCAGCCGGTCAGTAAGATGGAAAAAAGCCTGCGGACGCTGTGGGTGTCAGCGCGGCGGCTTTCTGTCTGTACAAGAAGAATGAGGACAAGGTGGACAGCTTCCTGCGCGGCCGCGGCATGGATATCCGGCCGCGGGGAACGGACTGGGAAACGATGTCCGTTGAGGAACTGATGCGGACGAAGGAAACCATTGAGGATCTGATTGCGGAAAAGGAAATGCAGGAGCAGAGCATCACCGTGGAGGCCGGTGAACCGGACGCCGCGGAGGCTTAATTTCCCGCAGAGGATCGGACCCCCGAAGACTGCCGCGGCCATGCGGCAGTCCTTTGGCTGTGTCCCGGCTGGAAAACCGGCACGGGGAAAACGGCTCCCCGCTTGACGCCGGACGCTCTCCCTTTTATACTACAAGCCGTCAGTTCGGCCGGTCAGGCCGGGAGGAGGCGCAGCATGGCAATCCGGAGCAGAACGATCGATATGACCGAAGGGCCCATCCTGCGCAATGTCCTGCTCTTCGCGCTTCCCCTCGTGCTCGGCAATGTGCTTCAACAGCTGTATACCACTGTGGACACCCTGGTGATCGGGGCGTACTGCGGAACCGTTTCCCTGGCGGCCGTGGGAACCAGCGCCCAGCCGGTGGAGGTCGTCCTGTGTATTTTTCTGGGAATCGGAACGGGCGTGTCGATCCTGATTTCCCAGTCCGTCGGCGCGGGCAACCGGCAGCGCGCCGTGGCCCTGAGCCGGACGGCCTGTGCCTTCGTGTGGATCTGCGGCGCGGCTGTGGGCCTGCTGGGGATCCTCGTCGCCCCGCTGATCCTGCGCCTCATGCAGGTCCCGGAGGACGCGATGGATCTGGCCGTGACCTATGTGCGCATCGTCCTGGCCGGCTCCCTCGGGAACATCGGCTATAATATGAACGCGGGGATCCTGCGGGGCATGGGAAACAGCACCGCCTCCCTGCTTTTTCTCCTGGTCTCCTGCGCCGTGAACGTGGTGCTGGACCTGGCGCTGGTCGCGGGACTGGGCATGGATGTCACCGGCGCGGCCCTGGCCACCTGCGCCTCCGTCTATATCAGCTGGGTCGTCAGCATCGTCTATATCCGGAAGCATTATCCGGAGCTGGATTATCCGGTGTTCACCCTGAAGGCGTCCGCGGAGCAGCTCCGGGCGATCCTGCGGATCGGGCTGCCCATCGGCCTCAATCATTCCCTGTATTCCCTCGGGCATATGGCGCTGCAGACGCTGGCCAACTCCCAGGGCTCCCTCTTCATGGCGGGGCAGGCGGTCGCCGGGCGGATCACCGGGGTTGCCAATATCGCCATTTCGGGCCTGTCCTCGGCGGCCACCACCTTCTCCGGACAGAATTACGGCGCGGGAAGATATGACCGGCTGCGCCGGGGACGCTGGCGGATCCCGCTCGCCGCGGGGGCGATCACGCTTGCGGGCGGGCTGTTCTTCCTGATGCTCCGGACCCCGCTGATGCGGATCTTTTCCCGGGATGAAACGGTGCTGATGTATGCGGACCGGTATGTTTCCGTCGTGCTGCTGGGCCAGTGGATGTTCGCGGTGTTCAATTCGATGATCAGCATGGTCAACGGCGTCGGCATGGTGCGCTATACGACGGTGGTCAATCTCCTGATGCTCTGGGCCGTCCGCGTCCCCAGCGCCTGGATGATCCATACCTGGTTTGACGGCACCTGGATCATGCTCTGCTTCCCGATCTCCTTCGGCTTCGGCATGTGCTGCATGATCGGGTTCTATGCCTTCTCCCGGAAGTGGCGGGCGATCATACAAAAAACGGGAGATGCCTCTCCCGTTTCCCCGTCCTGACGGATATGTTTTATCTTCCCGCGCCTCTGGAACGCTTGTCGATATACAGCTTTTCGTCCGCGCGGATCAGGCAGGCATTCATGGTGTCGCTCTTGTCCCGCAGCCGGTCGTATCCGATGCTGACCTCCAGATCATAGGGCAGCTGCTTTTCCCGCGTCTTCTCGGCGAGAGCCGCGCGCAGCGCCTGGGTCACCTGTGCCGGATAATTGTCATCCTCCCCCTGATCCTGGATGATGAGCGTAAACTCATCCCCGCCGTACCGGCCGATGAAAATGGGGGTTTTGATCTGCCCGCAGGTCCGCTTGATCGCCTCGGAAACGAGCATCAGCGCGGTGTCGCCCTCCGCGTGCCCGAATGTATCGTTGATCTGCTTGAATCGGTCAATGTCGATCATCATCACGGAGATGATCACGTTCTCCCGGTAGCGCACCTGCGCCATGTACCGGTTGATCTGCCCGCGGCTGTTCAGCCGCGTCAGCTCGTCAACCGAGATCAGCGTCTGCATGTGCTGAATGTAGAACCACAGCAGCATCACCGTGCAGCCGAAGCAGAACGTCGGCGCGTTCAGCGTCAGGACCTGGATCAGCCCGACGAAGATGACGCCCAGGGGAATCACCGCGAACAGCAGGCAGTTCGCCTTCTCGTCCTTCGATTCCGTCCTCCGGGCATGGATCACGGAGATGACGCAGGAGGCCAGCAGATAGAGCAGCGGCAGGGCAAGCTGCAGCGGATGGTACCAGGGTCCCAGGATGTTGTTTTCGTCGATCCAGAAGTACGGATCCGCAATATACGCGATGACGATGAAGAGGATGGACGCGGCGATCGGCAGAAACAGCAGAAACCTTTTTGCCCGGCTGTTCCGGAAGGCCAGCTTCTCCGACGCGGCCATGAACATGAACCACATGTAGGCCATCACGCTCATCAGGATATAATTGGTAAAGTTCAGCAGCACGACGAGCCAGCGCTCGTTCGGCAGCACCCCGCCGAGCACCGCGGCCCAGAACGCGTCGGAAATGAAATACGCGATGAAGGAAATGATCGAGCGGTTGAACCAGATCTGCTTCTCCTGCTTCGTGCTGTGCAACACATCGTGAATCAGCAGCATGCACAGAATAACGGTACAGACGATACTGGCTTCCGTATAGAAAACCACATACTCCGTACTCATTTTGCTTCTCTCCTGCCTTTCCCCCGCGGCGTGCCGGGAAAACCGTCATGTATAATTTGAAAATGCGGATCACATCCGCCGATGATCCATTATACACCTCAAACTTTTTCCTGACAACGCCCCGGAACGGGTTTCAGACGTTCCGGAATGGAACTTTTTTCCTCTTTTTTCTGCCGCCCGCCGCCGGATTCCGTATCAAACGGTGCGGGGAACATGGGCTTTTGCGGAGGGTGCCACGCGATTGACATCGGCGGCCGAAACCGCTAAACTCGTCTCAGCCGGCGGGGAGTCCGATCCGTTCGGCATGATCGGGAAGCTACCGATTTCACGGGTGAAAGGAGTCATCGGAAGGAATGGAATTTATCCTGGAAACCCGGGACCTGACGAAGGTCTACGGGCAGAAGGAAGCCGCCCGGGATGTGAATCTGCATATCCGGGAAGGGCAGATTTACGGCCTGATCGGCCGCAACGGCGCCGGCAAGACGACCGTCATGCGGATGATCAGCGGCCTGTCCCGGCCGACGCGGGGCAGCTATTTCCTGTTCGGGAAAACGGGGATGGAGATGCAGAAGATGCTCCGGAACGTGGGCGTGCTGATCGAGCAGCCCGGCCTGTATCCGAAGCTGTCCGCCTATGAAAACCTGAAGATCAAGTGCATCGGCATGGGCATCCGGCCGAAGGGCTATGTGGAGAACCTGCTGAAAACCGTCGGCCTGGAGAACACGGACGCCCGCAAGGGCGCCGGCTCCTATTCCCTGGGCATGCGGCAGCGGCTGGGCATCGCCCTGGCGCTGGTCGGCGATCCGAAGATGATCGTGCTGGATGAGCCGATCAACGGGCTGGATCCGCAGGGCATCGCCGAGGTGCGCGAAATGCTGACCCGCCTCCGTCAGGAGAAGGGGATCACGATCATGGTCTCGAGCCATATTCTGGACGAGCTGTCCAAGGTCGCCGATGCCTACGGCGTCATTCATGAGGGCACGCTGCTGGATGAGTTCACCGCGGAGCAGCTGCATGAGCGCTGCGGCCAGAGCCTCGTCCTGCGCACGGACGATGCCGCGGCAACGCTGCGGATCCTGGAGAACATGGGCCTCACCGGCGCGGTATCTCAGCCGGACGGGAGTCTGCGGCTTTCCCGGGGCATGGACCGGACCCGGGAGATCGCCCGGGCGGTTGTCGGCGCGGGCATCGGCCTGGAGGAAATCTATCTGCGCACGATGACCCTCGAGGAGTATTATCTGGGCATGACGGGAGGCGAGCACAATGGGTAAGCTGATCCGGATGGACCTTTACCGGATGCTGAAGTCCAGGACGTTTCTCGTCTGCCTGCTGCTCAGCTTCCTGCTGGCGCTGGGCAGCGCGCCCTTCGGAAAGCTGCTGTACAACATCGCCCGGTCGTTCGCGCCCGATACCGTGACGCCCTTCGTGGAGGAGATGGACCTCTCTCCGATGATCGCCGATCCGTTCCCGATCCTGGGGTTCATGCTGGCGCTGCTTTCCCTCTGCTGGTTCTTCTATGCGGATGTGGAAAACGGCTATATCAAGAACATCGCCGGCCAGGTGCCGATGAAGGGCCTCACGGTGCTGTCGAAGTTCGTCGCCGCCGCCGTGCATAACCTGATCTTCATCCTGGCCTGCATCGTCGGAAACGTGATCGGGACCCTGCTGGTGCAGCGCCTCGTCCTGGACGCGGGCGTGGCGGACAGCATCCGGGTGCTGGCGCTCCGGTTCCTGCTGATCCAGAGCCTCTGCGCCCTGCTGCTCCTGGCGGTATCGACCTTCCGCAGCAAGGCCCTGGGTATGATCCTGGCCGTCCTCATCGGCCTGGGGCTGACCCCCTTGATCTATATGGGCATCAACAAGGGCGTCAGCTCTCTCCTGGGCCGGGGAATCGATATCACGAAATACATGCCGGACACCGTCATGAATGAAAAGCCGCTGGACACCCTGAAGGCGCTGGCGGTGGCGGTCGTGGCCGGAGCGGTCTTTCTGATCCCGGCGATCCGGATCTTTGACCGGAAGGATGTCAAATAACGAAAGCCCGGTTCATGGACCGAAAATGATGACAAATGACCCCTGCGGTCGTTTTGCAGATAAAGCATTTTCTGTGTCTGACACCTGTTGATACGCAGCATCTGGTGCGCCTGTCAGTGATATATACATGGTTTTGTCATTTTTTCATTTCCCGCTTCCGGCAGGATTGTGGATCCTCTGAAGAGAAATAAATGATTTACGGGAGCGTGCATGAAGAATGGAACGGGAAGAGATGATCGCCCGGCTGATCCGGGGAATTGAAGAGTGCGATGCCATGAACGGCACCCATGTCTATGTCAGCAGACAGGACGCGGAGACGCTCGTCCGGATCCTGAGCGGAGAAAGCGGCATCGCGATTCCGCCCCGCGACGGGGGCGTGCAGCGGCTGTTCTACTGCGCCGACTGCGGGCGCAGCTTCGAGGTGAAGGATCCGAAGGAGGAGCCGGGCTGCTTCGAAAAATGGCAGTATCATGCCTGGCTGGCGGAGTGCCCCGCGTGCCATCGCACGGTCCGGCAGACGGACCGGTACTGGAGATAACGGAAAAAGGGGACAGTCCGCTGTCCCCCGGGAGGTTTGGATGAAAAAACCGCATTATGGCTGGACGGTCTGGGGCATCATTGGCATGGTGTTCACCCCCGTCAGCCTGGTCCTGCTCATGGCCGCCATCATTGTCGACGCCGCAAAACCGGGCGGGGCAGGCCGGGTGCTTCTGATGACGTTCGGCATCATCGGCGGAACCTTTCTGCTTCTGGGCCTGGGCTTCCTGTCGGTCGATCTGCGCCGCAGGCATCGGATGCGCCGGGCATATCTGGGCGGCAATGCCGTGACGGCCCGGGTCACCGCCGTCCGCCGGATCAACAATGTAAATATGAACGGGGATCATCCCGTGGTCGTGGAATGCGAATACCGGGGAAATGTCTATCACAGCCGGTATCTGTACAGCAATATCCTGGAGCCGGGATCAGAGGTCACGCTGTACGTCGATCGCATGGACGACCGGATCGGATATGTGGACTGCTGAATTCCGGATGCTCATGCCGGAACCAGGCGATTTCCTCCGCTGAGGCCGCGCGCACGGAACGGTTCCCGCAGTCCGGGCAGCGCTCCGGAACGGCCGTGCCTTTCATCTGAAAAGTAAAATAACAGTTCCGATGGGTGCAGGTGCAGATCATATGAATCCTCCTTATCATCAGGCTGCTGCCGGAACTTCGGCGGCAGGGGCCGGTTCATGGTGCGGACACGCGGGCGCAGGCTCTTCCTCCAGGTGCCGCTTCCAGGCATATCCCAGCACGCGCAGGAACCCCTTCTCGGTCTTCTCCGCCTCGCCGTCCAGCCAGTTCCAGAAGAACAGCGGCGTGCATTCGTAGCTCATGGCGATCTCCGGCAGCTGCCGGCGCTGAAAGGGGCATCCCCAGCGCATGAACTCCTCCGTCAGCTTTTCTGCCATCTCTTTCCATGAAGTCATCTGGATTCCTCCTTCGCGCTTATGCGGCCCTGAATTCCCAGAAGCCGTTCCGGATTTCCCGGGAAAGATCGTAGCTGGCCCAGGCCAGGATGGAAAAATCGCTCGGCCCGCTCTGCCTCCGCGAAACGGATCTCCGGATCCTTTCCCGGCAGGCCCTGTCCCCGGCAATGACGAATTTCTGCGCCGGCCGGTTGAGAACAAACCTCCGGATGATCCTTTTCACGCCCCGTGCTCTCTGGACTGCATTCATGCTCCCGCCTCCCGTTCCTTTTCTGTATCTCTATCTTACCGGAAGGGATGTTCGTTTTTTGCGACATCCGCCGCTCTTCATCTCCGGCATATGCATCATATCAAATTCGATGCTGCATTTTTCGAACATCGGCGGGAAGAGAATGCATTCCTGATCCGGGGAGGCGGCCGGTTACCGGCCGTTCCTCCGCCGCAGGGAACGCCTTGACGGCGCATGCGGCCGGGGGTATACTTCTTTTTCAGAGGGAGACAGGGCAATGGCCCCAATCAGGTTTCCACCGATCGGCTGGAGTGATCGAGGATGAAAAAAGACGGGGATGGAGAACGGATGACCGGCAGCTGTTTCTGCTTTCGCTGCCGACGGTGATCTGGTTTGTGCTGTTCTGCTATCTGCCGATGTTCGGGCTGATCATCGCCTTCAAGCATTACCAGGTGGCCCCGGGAAAGGGCTTTCTCTGGAGCCTTTTGTGCAACAGCCCGTGGACCGGGCTGGACCGCATCCTGGCGGAGTTCCAGCGCCAGCTGGACCTGTTTCGGGGCGTCGCCTCCCGCTGATCCGTTCCAACAAAAGAGGCCCGCGGCC
>OCVV011355147.1_pt1 | contig 13508 bp, 13 predicted proteins | sample 1539721 | NCBI WGS metagenome assembly OCVV01 (sample SAMN02144230, study PRJEB22623) | gut metagenome | biome: sheep rumen | host: Ovis aries | place: New Zealand
TCGGATTCATTATTAATTTCTATTCAGGAGGAATTCCATGGACAAGTATGTTTGTGAGACCTGCGGCTACATCTATGACCCTGAAGAGGGTGATCCGGAGAACGGAATCGATCCGGGCACGGCATTCGAAGATCTGCCCGAGGATTGGGTATGCCCGCTCTGCGGAGACGGCAAGGAAGTCTTCAAGGCAGAGGAATAAGATCATAAAAAGTAATACAGGAACTCCGTCGGGGCGGCTTGCCCGGGACGGAGTTTTTTTCTATTATTGAAAAAGGGACTGCGCACACATAAGGAAAGGAGGTAAGCCATGTTCCGGAAATTCTGGTTTCAGATGCCGATCAACAACAAGGTGCGAAGCTTCGCGGTCATGGTCTTCCTGATGATCGTCGTGGCGACCTGCTTCAATCTTTACATTATGCGCTTTTCCATGAGTGATTTCGGGAATATTCTCGACGAGAATCTCCGGGTCCAGCGAGTGCTGGACGCCATCGAATCGGAGGACAGTGCCCTCCACGCCTACATGGAAGAAGGTTCCGATCAAAGCCGGCAGGGACTGATGAATGCCGTGGAAGAGACGGAGTACAGCATCCGGAACCTTCCTTTCGAGTACACGGCTATCGGTGCGGACCGGTATGCCTGCACCTGGAATATCCGGAATGCTTACGAGCATTATAAAAAAGAGCGGGATGCGATCTTGGCGGAGAATCCCGGATCGGAGGATCATATCCGGAAGCTGTACGAGGTCTACAGCATGCAGCGCTATATTTCCGGCTATGCGCGGCGGCTGCTTCAGCAGACCGTCGTGGCCGGATCAGGCGCCTATACGAACCGGCTCCCCGCCCTGCGCCGGATGCCCTTTCTTCTGCTGAATGTGACGCTCTTCATTATGATCGTGATCCTGAGCGTCAGCCGGCTGATGACTTCGTCCATCGCGGTGCCGGTGCAGACGCTTTCAGAGGAAGCCCGCCGGATCGCGGCGTATGATTTCTCGGGCGGGGACGTGGAACTGGAAAACCGGGATGAGATCGGCGACCTGGGCACGACCTTCAACATGATGAAGCATGCCATGGAAGACTATATCAACACTCTGAAGGAAAATAACCAGATGGCGGAGCTCCTGCATCAGGAGCAGATGGACCGCCTGGCCACGGAGCAGCTGCTGGAACAGAACCGCATGGAGCTTCTGAAAAGTCAGATCAACCCGCACTTCCTGTTCAACACCCTGAACATGATCGGATCCATGGCGGAGCTCGAGGATGCGGAGACTACGGAGAAGATGACGCAGGCGCTGGCAGCGCTGTTCCGGTACAATCTCAGCACCAAGGATCAGATCGTGCCGCTCACCATGGAGCTTCAGGTGGTCTCGGAATATATGTATCTCCAGAAAATGCGCTTCGGGAATCGCGTAAATTATGAGGTCGATGTTCCCGCAGACGCGGACCGGATCTGCATTCCCTCTTTCACGCTTCAGCCGCTGGTGGAAAATGCGGTGGTCCACGGGATCTCAAAAAAGGAGCAGGGCGGAACCGTCTCTGTCAAGGCGGAACATCTGGCGCCGGAAAACGGGACGGACCGGATCCTTCTCACGATCCGGGATGACGGTCTCGGGATGAGCAGCGAACACCTGGCACAGCTGAAAGTAAGGCTGGAAAGGACGGACGGACAGCCGGCCGCTGAGGAAAACTCTTCCGCAGCCGGTCTGGGAATAGGCCTCGGGAACATTTACAAACGGGTACAGAATCTGTATCCGGACGGAACGTTTGAGATATGGTCTGAGGAAGGCTGCGGAACGGCGATCCTGATCACGATCCCGAACAGGGAGGAGGAATGAGATGTCAAAGATTCTGGTCGCGGATGATGAAATGATCGAGCGGAAGGTGCTCGTAAAGCGCCTTCACGCGCACTGCGGAGAAAACTGTGACATCCTGGAAGCTGAAAACGGCCGTCAGGTCCTGGAGTTCTGGGAACGGGAGAAACCTGATGTGCTGATCCTGGACATCGAGATGCCCGGGATCACCGGCCTCGCCGCAGCGGAGATGATCCGGAAAAAGGACCGGCGCCTGCCCATCATTTTTCTGACGGCGTTTGACGAGTTTGATTACGCGCGGAAGGCGATCACCGTCCATGCGCTGGATTATATCCTGAAGCCCTACGACCAGAGAGAGCTGTTCTCCGTGGTGGACGAGGCGCTGGATATGGCGGAGTTTGGCCGCGGCACCCCGGATCCCGCAAAGGCAGCGGAGGAGAGCCGCAAGGCGGCGGAAGGTCCGGGGGAGACCGGGAACGCCGCGGAAGGACCGGAAGAGGACCGGAAAGCGGCCGGCGGCCCGGAGAAGGAGCAAGAGGCCCCGCAGGGACAGCGGCTGGTACACGCGTATATCGAAGCCCATTATATGGAAGACCTCTCTGTACAGGAAATGTCGGAACGGTTCAGCTATTCGGAGGCCTATTTCTGCAAGCGTTTTAAACAGGTCTACGGGAAAAGCTTCGTTTCGTACCTTACGGAATACCGGATCGGACGCGCAAAGGAGCTTCTGCGGAACGGATCCATAAGCATCCGGGCGGCGGGAAAGGCGGTCGGTTATCCGGATCCCAATTATTTCGCGAAGGTGTTCCGCCGGGTCACCGGGAAAAGTCCGTCGGATTACCGGCAGGCGGAGACATGATGGGCAGGCGGTACAGAACGGGGGCAGGCCGGTCTGTGACGGGCAGGCGGTACGCTGCGGCGGCAGTCTGCCTCTGCGGGTTGGTCCTGTGTCTCTCCGGCTGCCGCGCGGGTCTGCAGACAGGCCGGACGCCGGAATTTGTGTTTACTTATGCGGAGAATCAGACCGGAGATTATCCCACCACGGCCGGCGCGCGTTATTTTGCGGATCGTGTAAAGGAAGAAAGCGGAGGACGGATCGAGATCCTGGTCTACGCCAACGCAGAGCTTGGGGATGAGAACGCGGCGGTGGAGCAGGTGCGGTTCGGCGGGATCGATTTTGCCCGGGCCTCCCTCTCCTCTCTGAATGCCTGCAGTCCCAAGGCCATCGTCCTCCAGATGCCCTATCTCTACAAGGATGCGGAGCATATGTGGCGGGTCCTGGACGGGGAGATCGGGGCGGAGATCATGGCGTCCTTCGAGGGGTCCGGGGTCGTGGGCCTGTCCTGGTACGACGCAGCGGCCAGAAGCTTCTATTCTTCGAAGCAGCCCATCCGGGACATCACGGACCTTCAGGGAATGAAGATCCGCGTGCAGGATGCCGATTACATGGAAGATATGGTGCGGTGCCTGGGGGCGGAGCCGGTGCCCATCGTCTATTCGGGCGTATATTCTGCGCTGGAGACCGGTGCGGTCGATGCTGCCGAGAACAACTTCCCTTCCTATGAGACCATGGGACATCACCTGGTGGCTCCTTATTATACGCTGGACGAACACATGCGGATCCCGGAGATGCAGATCGTGTCGCAGGTGACCTGGGACCGCCTGTCGGAGGAGGACCGCGCCATGATCCGCCGGTGCGCGGAGGAATCCGCCCGGTATGAGCGGGAACTCTGGGAGAAGCGGAACCGTGAGGCGCGGGATAAGGTCGTGCGGGAAGGCGCAGCCGTCATCGTGCTGGACGAGGAGCAGAAGGAAGCGTTCCGCAGGGCGACAGAATCTCTCTATGAGAAGTACTGCGGGACCCAGACGGAGCTGGTGGAAAAGATCCGCACCCTGGAATAAAGCGGTCCGGGTGCTCCTGACGGGAAAATATCTGCTGCAGTTTTCTCCGGAAACAGAACATAGAATAGTAAATTAGGACGGTTTTTTACTATCCATGACAATTTTTTACCGTTTTTTTGAACAAAAAACGGGATTATAATGACATTGTTTTCAATGTTATGCTTCAGAACTATATGAAAAACAGGAGGAAGATATGAAAAAATTAATCAGCATGGCACTTGCAGTAACCATGGCGGCTTCCCTCGCAGCATGCGGCGGCAGCAAGCCGGCAGAGACCACCGCAGCTCCGGCAACCACCGCGGCTCCGGCAACCGAGGCTCCGAAGGAGGAGACCAAGGCAGCTGAGACCGAGGCGGCAGCTACCGAGGCAGCAGCCACCGAAGCAGCAGCGACTGAGGCAGCAGCTCCGGCAGATCTTCCGGATGCTTCCGGCGATCCGAAGCAGACCTTCGTTTTCGCAGAAGTCAACACTCCCGAGACCATGATCACCAAGGTCGACATGAAGTTCAAGGAAGAGGTTGAGGCTCTGTCCGGCGGTTCCATCCAGATCGACCTTCAGCACTCCCAGGTCCTCGGCGCAGAGGGTGAAGTCCTCGACAACATGATCGGCGGCGTCGGCACCATCCAGATGGCAAGAATCTCTTCCGCATCCCTGGTCGCGTACGGCTGCCCGAAGGCAGGCCTGCTTGCGCTTCCTTACATGTTCAAGAGCCACGAGCACTTCTGGAAGTTCGCTGACAGCGAGCTGGCAGACACCTTCCTGAAGGAGCCGGAGGAAGTCGGCGACGGCATCATGGGTCTGTTCTATGCAGAGGAAGGTTTCCGTAACATCTTCACCTCCAAGAAGGTCAACGACATTCCGGATTTCGCAGGTCTGAAGATCAGAACCTCCACCGACCCGGTCATGGTCGACACCATCAACGCTCTGGGCGCTTCCGCAACGGTCGTTGCTTACACCGAGCTTTACACCTCCCTGCAGTCCGGCGTTGTCGACGGCGCAGAGAACCCGATGTCCAACTACCTGAACAACTCCTTCTATGAGGTTGCTCCGTACGTTATCGAGTCCGGCCACCAGCTCGGCCTGGTCGAGATCATCATCACCGAGGCAGCATGGAACAGCCTGACTGAGGCTCAGCAGGCATGCGTCGTCGAGGCAGCTGCACGTGCAAAGCAGTTCTGCAGAGACGCTGTCCTTGAGGCAGATGCAGAGGCAGTCAAGACCCTGAAGGAGAAGGGTGTCGAGTTCGTCGAGGTTCCGGACAAGACCAAGTGGGCAGAGGCAGTTGCATCGGTTATCGATAAGAATACCGAGGGCGCAGGCCTGAGAGATCTCTATGACGCAGTCCAGGCTCTGAACTGATCCACGGAACAGTAAAGGCATTCCACGCAGAACCACTGAAGCATAAGTAATGAAGCGTGCGGGCACAGGGTCACGGCCCTGTGCCCGCATTGCAGTTGAATTCAAAGAGGGGGTATTTATGTCTATCTTTGATACGCTTGACAAGATCAAGCCCTTGTATGACTGGATCTACAAGATCATGCTTGTCGTCTGTAAGATCCTTCTTATCGCGGATATTCTCATTACCAGTTACGCCGTCCTCGGCCGTTACGTCTCCTTCATTCAGGACCCGAGCTGGTCGGAGGAGATCGTCCTGATGCTCATGACCTACATGGCGGTGCTTTCCGCAGCACTGGCCATCCGCCGCAACGCACATATCCGTATGACGGCGTTTGACAATTTCCTTCCGAAGCCGTTCATTGTCCTGACGGATTTCGTCTCTGACATTGCAATCGTCATCCTTGCGGTCATCATGATCAAGATCGGATGGCAGTACGCCACCGGCCTTGGTTCCAAGGGCTTCTTCACCAGTATTCCGACCCTGAGCAAGAAGTGGCAGTTCTACCCGATCCCGCTGGCAGGCATCGTCATGCTTTTCTTTGAGATCGAGCGTATCTACAACGGCATCAAGAGGATCGCAACCGGTGAGAGCGAGCTTACAAAGGGAAAGGAGGATAAGGAATAATGGGTAATTCAGGTGCAGTAGCTGTTCTTCTGATCAGCTTTTTCGTCATGATCCTTCTTCGTTTCCCGATCGCCTATTCCGTGGCACTGGCGTCCATCCTCTGCCTGGTCAAAATGGGCAACCCGCTGGCGGGCGTTTCCCAGCTGATGGTCAAGGGAATCAGTTCCTTCTCCCTGATGGCAGTTCCGTTCTTCATCACCATGGGCGTGCTCATGGGATCGGGCGGTATCTCTGAAAAGCTGATAGCGCTGGCGAATTCTTTGGTCGGATGGATGACCGGCGGCATGGCAATGGTCAATATCGTCGCATCCTACTTCTTCGGCGGTATTTCTGGTTCCGCTGCTGCGGATACCGCATCCCTCGGTTCCATCCTGATCCCGATGATGGTCGACCAGGGCTATGACGCTGATTTCTCTACGGCAGTCACCATCACGTCCTCCTGCGAGGGCCTGCTGGTCCCGCCGAGCCACAACATGGTCATCTACGCGACCGTCGCGGGCGGAATCTCCGTAGGAAGCCTGTTCCTGGCAGGCTATATTCCGGGCGCGATTCTTGCCGGTTCCCTGATGATAGGATCCTATATCATCTCCAAGAAGCGCAATTATCCGAAGGGTGCTCCCTTCAGCCTGAAGGGCTTCCTGAAGCAGCTGTCCGTTTCTGTCTGGGCTCTGGCAGCGATCATCATCGTTGTCGTCGGCGTTGTCGGCGGCGTGTTCACCGCTACGGAGTCCGCAGCTATCGCAGTCATCTATTCCCTGCTGGTGTCGGTCTTCGTTTATAAGGGCCTGACCTGGAAGGGCGTGTGGGATTCCCTGACTGACTGCGTCGATACTCTTTCCATCGTCCTGATCCTGATCTCCACCTCCAACGTGTTCGGAAACTGCCTGACCCTCCTGCACGTTCCGGAGCTGGCAGCGAAGGCCATCACCGGTGTCTCCAGCAGCCCGGTCGTCATTGCCCTGCTGCTGAACCTGATCCTGCTGATCCTGGGCTGCATCATGGATATGGCGCCGATCATCCTGATCGCGACCCCGATCCTGCTGCCCATCGCGAAGAGCATCGGCATCGACCCGATCCAGTTCGGTATCATGGTCATCCTGAACTGCGGTATCGGCCTTCTGACTCCGCCGGTCGGCTCGGTCCTGTTCATCGGTTCTGCAGTCGCGAAGCTCCCGATGGAGAAAGTAGTCAAGGCGACCCTGCCCTTCTATCTCTGCATGATCGCCTCCCTGATGCTGATCACCTTTGTTCCGCAGATCAGCCTCTTCCTGCCGAGCCTCTTTGTTAAGTAAGGCAGAATAGAAAAGAACCCGACGGGGCTGCCGTACTAAGGGAAAAGAAAGTGTTCCCTTAACACGGCAGCCCCGCTTTCTTTGCAGCAAAAAAACTGCAGGCAACAGCAGCTGTATGTTATGATACTGGCATAGCCTGGAAAAAGCGCTGATATTGTGGTGCAGGAAGAAATGAGTGAGCAGCAGTCGGAGGAAGCATGAACGGAAAGGAAAAACGCGCACCGCTGAACGGCCGGATGCTGGTCAGCGGATGCGCCGACCGGGAAAACTGGGATACCCAGCTCCTGTATTTTACCTGCTCGTCCCTGAGCCGGGACGACCGTCGGATCTATCTTCTGAGCGACCGGAGCGGAGATCCGAATGTGGTGGTCCGGGATCTCCTGACCGGGGAGGAGCGGATCCTTACGGACAACCGGAACGGGACATTGAAAAGCTACGTCTATTTTGACGGGACCTTCAACCGCGGTCTGGGAAAGGCGAGCGTCTGTCTCGACGCGGAAAGGGATGTCGTCTATTATATCCGGGACGACTGCATCTGCCGCGCGGATCTTTCCGGGGATATCCGGATCCTGAACAAAGTGCCGGACGGCCGCATGACTGCCTTCACCCATGTGAGCAGTGACGGAAAGCGGCTCTGTGTGCCGATGACTGACGGCCGGTGTCTGGATTTTGATCCGGAGACGGAGGGAAGCGGCCTGGACCGCCGTCCGGTCTACGACATTGACGGGAGAGTGCAGGAAGAGAACCTCAGCAGCTACCTCTGCGTTTACGACACGGAGACGGGAGCGCTGCTTTTTGAGAAACCGGTCCCGAAATGCTGGATCACCCACGTCCAGTTCAATCCGGCGGATCCGGAGATCATCATGTACAACCATGAATGGTCCAGCTTTGACTGCGGGATCCGGAGGATCTGGCTGTACGATCACCGGAAGGACGAGATCATCCGGGTCCGGACCGAGGGGACGGACACGCTGGGAGATCCGGGCGGATTCCCGCGGAAAGCTGCGGACTGGGTCTGCCATGAGATGTGGAGTGACGACGGGAAGACTATCATCTACCATGGCGGCTACGAGAACGGACCGGCTATGGTGGGCAAGTATGACATGGAAAGCGGCAGGTACTGGGAGATCGCCCTTCCGGAAGACTATAACGCCTACGGCCATTTCCTGATGGATCACTACGGGAACCTGGTCTGCGACGGATACTTCCGCTATCCCTGGGAGATCCGGAAGGTCCGGGAGAACAGCACGGACAACGGCCCTGATCCCCACAAGAAGGATGCGGAATATATCTGCAAGGTGGTTCCGGACTGGGACGGCGGAACACTGGAATGGATCCCGCTCTGTAAGCACGAGAGCGACTGGCTCGGCCAGGATGCGCATCCGCATCCCATCTACAGTCACTCCGGCGACCGTGTCTTTTTCAACAGCCGGAGCGGAAGGACCGTAAATGTTTACTGCGTGTCGGCACAGCCCCCGCAGTGCTGAGAAGGAGGAAGAAACATGATAAGAGTTCCTTATGAACGTCTGGTTGCGGAAATGCAGAAGGTCCTGGTGAAAAAAGGATATACCGAAGAGAGGGCAGAGATGGTGGCGAAGATCTTTGCCGACAACAGCCTGGCGGGAGTGCCGACCCATGGATTCAACCGCTTTGCCCGCGCCGTGTTTTACCTGAATAAGGGGATGATAGATCCGAAGGCGGAGCCGGAGGTCCTGATCAGCTCCGGCGCCTTTGAGCGCTGGGACGGACACCGGGGCTTCGGACCGCTGAACTGCCGGATGGCCATGGACCGGGCCTGCGACCTGGCGAAGCAGTACGGTGTCGGCCTGGTGGCTCTGGGGAACAACAATCACTGGCTGCGGGGTGCGGCTTACGGATTCCAGGCGGCGGACCGTGGCATGATCGGGATCTGCTGGACCAATGCCCAGCCCAACATGCCGGCCTGGGGTGCGAAGGACCGGCGCATCGGGAACAATCCGATCGTCTTCGCGGTGCCCCGGAGCAACGGGAAGCACATCGTAGTGGACTGCGCCATGTCCCAGTTCTCCTACGGTGCACTGGAGAACGCCCGGATGAAGGGTGAAAAAATGCCCTTCGCGGCGGGTTATGATACGAAGGGCGAGCTGACCACGGATCCTTCCGAGATCGAGAAGACCTGGCGCATCCTGCCGACGGGATACTGGAAAGGGAGCGGCCTTTCCATCCTCTTTGACCTGATCGGCGCGATCCTGTCCGGCGGGAATTCCGTCGCCCAGATCGGCGCTCTGGGGGACGAAATCGCCATCACCCAGATATGTATTGCCATCGACCCGTCGCGGGCCGGTTCCGTGGAGGAGAATGACCGGATCGCGGATGCCATCATTGCAGACCTGAAGGCTTCGGAGCCCGTGGTCCCGGGCGGAGAGATCCGTTATCCCGGAGAGCGGGAGACCCGCGTGATGGAAGAAAACCGGCGTCTCGGCGTCCCGGTCCTGGAGGACAAATGGGAGGAGCTTCTGCGCATGTACGACGCGCCGGAGGGCGAGGAGGTCGAGAGCCTCATCGGCACCTCGGAAGCCGCGAACGACCATAAGAAATCCGCAGGAAAAGCATAAAGAAAAACTGCCGCGTCAGGAATGATCCTGATGCGGCAGTTTTTGAGTCTGCAAGATCGTGCAGGCGCCGGGCCTGCACGTTAATGTCAGCCGGGTACTCTCCGGAGAAGTTATTCTGTGTGTCAGTCCGGCATTCTCCGGAGCAGCAGCGAGCAGAGAAAGGAAAGAAGGATAGCCACCATGGGGCAGGCCATGCCGGCCTCGATGCCTGCCTTAGCCGCGACCGCGCCCACTAAATAGGGGGTGACGATGGCGCCGATACCTCCGATGGGCAGCATGACGCCGACAGAAGCATTGTTCATGTTTTTCGCTGACTGGGCGATGACGGTGGGATATAAACCGGCAGCTGTCAGGCCGTACAGGAAGAGGAAGACGACCGCAGTGATCCCCGACTGTGAGGTCAGGAGCAGCAGATACGTCACGCAGGTGCCGGCGGACATGACCGGGAGTGTCCTCAGGGGACTCTCCGGCGGGATCACAAAGACGATCAGAAGCCGTCCGATCAGCATGGCCAGCCAGAAGACCGTGACGGTCCAGCTGCTGAGGGCGCCGCTTAGGATGCCGGCATCCTTAAAGTATGTGACGACCCAGCCCACCACAGTGATCTCGGAACACTGGATGAAGAAAAGAAAGGCGACAGAGAGCCAGAAATGGGGGCTTCTGAGGAAGGAGCGGTCCTCTGTGTTCTTTCCCGTCAGACGTACGCTGCTGAGGCCGATCATGTGGAACATGATCCAGATGACAAGGCCGAAAAAGGTAAAGGCACAGAGCGGGCCTTTCCAGCCCGGCAGCCGTCCTGCCGCAGTATAGAGGACAGGGACCATCAGGCTGCCGAGGGCGAAGGTCGCATTGATGAAATTCGTGCTTTTTGTCTTGTCCGCGGTCCCGGATCCGGCGGCTACCGTGGCATTGTTCATGGTGCTTCCTTTGCCGAGGCCGATGACCAGGAAGGCGAGGCAGATGATGAAAGGCGCCCGGAACAGGACCAGCATCAGATAACCCAGAAAGAGACCGGAGGTGAAGATGAGGGCGGTCTTCCGGACCCCGAGGCGGCGCGGCAGGAACCCGCAGATAAAGGAGGAGAGAAGATTCCCTACGCTCAGCAGCGCGAGGAGTGTTCCCACGAGATCATATGACAGACCGTAGTGATCCCTGAGCAGCGGGACGACGACGGAGGCGCCGGAGACACACAGACCGTCAAAAATCATCATGGTGTAGGTATATTCCGGATGCTTTGCGACCGGCTCCGGCGCGGCAGCATCGGCCGCGCGATTTTCCTGTAAGGACATGGAGAAGCTATCCTTTCTGAAATATATTTATGTTCTGCCTGCGGGACTTGCACCTGGTTTAATTCCAGACCCTGCAGAGGCAACTATACGGCTGATTGTATTCTAGCGGACAGAAAAATACAAGAAGAATGTTGCCGGCAGTGGGAAAAGGAAGCATCAGAACACGGTATTTGGCAAAATGTAATGATTATTACAACTTCCTAAAGGTCATTTGCGGATTCCGGGAATAGGATTATAATGGATACATCAAAAGATAATGAGTGATTGCATTTGCAGAAAATGAGTTCTGGAAACATCACTGTAAATGGAGTATGGGATGAGCAGACATATCCTGAAAATTGCCGCTGTAGTGGGGCTGGCAGGAATTCTTGCGGCAGGCGGTGTCTTTGCGGGATCGGCCCTGGCAGTTTATCAACGGCAAGTGGTACTGCTTTGACGGGAACGGTTACATGCGTACCGGCTGGATCAACTGGAACGGTGTTTACTACTTCTGCGGACCAAACGGAGACATGTTCACGAACTGCTACACGCCGGACGGCTATTACGTCGACGGCAACGGCGTCTGGGTGCACTGAGAATCACTTCCGGCGGAATGTTTCAAGGCGATGCCCGCATTAAGCAAAGGAGAATGAATCTATGAGAAAAGCTACTTTAAAAATGCTCGGTGTACTGGGGATGACGGCGATTCTGGCCATCGGCGGTGTCTTTGCAGGTTCTGCCCTGGCGGATGCATATGACGACCAGTATGGAGATGCCGCGGATATCGCGAGAGCCAGCGGCTGGGCTCTTGAGGAGGGCGGCTGGGCCGGCAGTAATTACTATGAGAACGAGTATAATTATTCCAGCTCTTCTTCGAAGAAAAGATCCTCAAGTTCCTCCAGTTCTTCCTATACGCCGGATGATTACTGGGGCGACTGCTGGTGGAGCGGGAAGACCGCGCACTGGGACAAGCAGCGGGAAAGCGGAGAAAAGTATCAGATCCAGCTGAAGCGGGGCGGCACCGAGGTCGCACTGGTTAAGACCACCAGCACGTCCTATAATTTCAGCAGTTACATCAAGAAGGACGGCGACTACAAGTTCCGTGTCCGTCTGGTCCACAACAACAAACACGGCTCCTGGGGTGATTATTCTGACACCAAGTGGTTTGAAGGCAAGTCTTCCGGCGGCTCCGGCGGCGGATCCTCTTCTTCTTCCTCCTCTTCCGGCGGACCTGGCCAGCCCCAGATCGTCAACGGATGGAACCGGGACAACCGTGGCTGGTGGTACCGCAACGCGAACGGCACCTATCCGCGGAACTGCTGGCAGATGATCAACGGCAAGTGGTACTGCTTTGACGGGAACGGCTATATGCGTACCGGCTGGATCAACTGGAACGGCGTTTACTATTTCTGCGGACCGAACGGTGATATGTACACGAACTGCTATACGCCGGACGGCTACTATGTCGACGGCAACGGTGTCTGGGTACACTGATCCGGAAAATGAAATAAGGCGAACATAAAAAACCGGGAACCTGAGATTAAACAGGTTCCCGGTTTATTTGTGTGTTCCGGCTTCAGAAATAAGGATCCGGCCGTTCGGGCAGGAAGCGTTTTTCCGCATTCACGCTCCCGTCCGGTAAAAATGTCAGGATCATGTAGGTGGAACGCAGACCCGAAAAATTGTATCCCAGCTTTCCCGGATTCAGAAAGCGGACACCGAAGTGCTCCGCGTCCTGATACCGGTGGGTGTGTCCGAAGATCGCGATATCCGCTCCAGCCTTCTTTGCCTGGACCCACAGCGTATTGAGGCGCGGAACGCCGAAGCGGTGGCCGTGGCAGAGAAAGATAGTGTGTCCTTCCAGCTTTGTGATGATTTTTTTCGGAAGCTCCGGCGCAGTCCATCCGTCATTGTTGCCCGCGACGATATAGGAAGGCGGGATCGTGGACGCAGAGGGATCCGTCTCCTGGACGGCTTCCCAGATCACGCTCTCGATCTCGCCGGTCCTGAGTTCCAGATCTCCGGCGATCAGAACGCCGTCCAGCGGCAGCTCCTGGAGGAGCGCCTCGCGGAAATTTTCGATCTCTCCGTGAATATCCGAGCAGACAAGATATTTTGACATATCGTTATACCGTGATCCTGGAGTAGCGGTCCGGAGTCCATTTGCCGCTGATTCCCTCGACCGCCTGCTCTGCCGTGATCACCGCGTCGCCGTTGTCGATATCGATCAGCGTGTACCGGTCATTGCCCATGCCCATTTCTTTCATATAAGTGAGCTGGCGCAGTCCGTGCCGGGACTGGATCCGTTCCACAATATCCGTGCGGCTGAGGAGCGGAAGTGCATAGACCAGATCCATGGAAGCCTGATCCACTGCGAGAATGTCCAGGGATGCGGTAATGCCGATGTCCGGAGTGACGACCGGAGCCGCTGCCACGCCCTCACAGTCGCAGGACACTGACATGTTCCGGAGCACATTGATATAGGCAACATGTCCCGCAAAGTGGTCGATGGTGGCTTTCGTGGATTCCGTGATGCGCTCCATGAACTCTTCCTTCGCGATGTCCCACTGGTTCGGCTGACCGGGCGTGGTGTGGATCATCGCTTTTCCGATGCGTCCGTC
>OCVV011356746.1_pt1 | contig 13508 bp, 2 predicted proteins | sample 1539721 | NCBI WGS metagenome assembly OCVV01 (sample SAMN02144230, study PRJEB22623) | gut metagenome | biome: sheep rumen | host: Ovis aries | place: New Zealand
CTCTTTACCGTATTACCTCCGCCTCCGCCGCCGGATCCGCGCTTTTCCTTCTCTGCAGACGTCGTCTCCGAACCGGCCTGCGTGCTTGTCTCTTCTTTTGTTTCTTCGGCTGTCGTCTCCTCCGCAGTCTCCGTTTCCGGTTCCTCTTTTTCGGGATACGTTACGGTCTGATCGGCATCGTTCAGATCCGCATGTACCGCAACGGTGCTGCCCTCCGAGAGCAGTTCCTCGAAGGCGACCACGGAAACTGCCGTCAGTTCTGTTTCACGGAACACAAATTCCAATGCGGCCTCTCCAAAGGAAGCTTCCGGGGTGAAGGTCACCGACGCACGGATCTCTTCTCCGTTCTCCCGTTTCATGCTCTCTTTCGTTTCTTTATTCATGAGCACGCCGGAAAGCGTATATTCCTTTCCGGGGATCAGGTTCGCATACGTCACGGTGTCGATGATCCGGATCTCTTCCTGCCGGACGCCGGCATGATTGCCGGATACCGCATCCTTTGCCGTTGTCCGGATCTCGGGAACATAGACCGACTGGGCCGTGTCGCTGATGTCCTCATGGGAACCGAGCTTTGCATCTCCCGCATACAACTCCTCGAAGACCACGACGGTCGTGCCGGCAAGCGCGGACGCATCCAGCGTGAATTCCAGATCGATGGTCCCTTCTGCCGCTTCCGGAACGAATTCCTTCTGCGCGATTACTTCTTTGTCACCCGCGAGGAGCGGCTTCCCGTCCGCAGCATTCATCAGCAGCCCGCGGATCGTATATGTTTTTTTCGGCTGCAGATTCCTGTAGGTCACGGTATCCGTCAGCGCTGCGTTCGCCGCCGCAAGCATCTGGCTGCCGCCGGACGTCTGATCCTTCGCGGATGTCCGGATCTCCGGATAGGACACCGTCTGCTCCGGATCGGTCAGATCCTCGTGCGCGGCCACCTCGGTCTCACCGATCAGCACTTTTTCAAATGCCACGACACTTTCTCCCCGGACCAGTTCTCCCGGAAACGTGAAGGTCAGTTCGCATGCGCCGGCAGGTGTATCGGGGGTGAATGTTTTTTCCGCCGTGACAGGCGTTCCGTCCGCAAGCGTGAGCGGCGTACCGTCCGACTTTTTCATCAGTGTTCCCCGCACGGTATATTCCTTTCCGGGTGTCAGACCGATATAGCTGACGCTGTCCTTCACCGTGACGGTCTTTTCCGAAGCGTTTCCTTCATGCAGACCGGTGACGGCATCTGCTGCTTCCGTATGCAGAGAAGAGACAGACACGGTCTGATCCGGATCCGTCAGATCCTTATGCTCTGCCGCCAGGGTACCTTCTCCGTTTTCCTCTGTGACATGGAACAGCTCCTCGAACACCACATAGCCGGAATCCGTCCGGCCGGTCAGGGAAAAGGTGAACTGCAGCCTGCGGCTTCCGCTTTCCGTCTCCGCGGTAAATGCATCCTGTGCCGTGACCGGCGCGTCCTTTTCCATGACGGGCTCTCCTGTGTCTTTGCTCATCAGCGTTCCGCGGATCACGTAACGTTCTCCGGGCTGTACATGATCGTAAAGCACCGTATCCGTGATCACTGCGGCTTCGTCGGCGGAGAGCGTATGCGTCCCGTTGGTCCCGTCCGCGGCGGAGGTCCGGATCTGCGGGAACCAGACCGTCTGCGGCACATCCTGCAGATCGGCATGGACCGCGACCGGCGTATCGCCCACGCGGACTGTCTCAAAAGCGACGATCCGCCGTCCGGTCAGCGTCACATTTTTGAAAGTGAAGGTGAGGATCACCGAGCCGTCCGGCTCCTGCGGGGTATGCTTCACCTGTGCGGTCACCGGTTCTCCGGCTTCATACGTCAGAGGTTCTCCGGTCTCCTGATCCATCAGAATGCCGTTGAAGGTGTACTCCGTGCCCGGGATCAGATTCCGGTAGGTCACCTCGTCCGCGACCTGCAGTACCTCCCGGAAAATGGCTGTCTGCTCCTTCGTTTCCGCATCATACGCGTGCGTTTCGACCTCCGGGACATGGAGCGTCTGGGCCGCGTCACGGAGATCTTCGTGGACAGCAAGCGTCGTGCCGTCCTTCGTCAGCGTCTCAAACACCACCAGATTCTGTCCGGCGCAGCCGGAGGCGTCGAAGGTGAACTGCACGGGGACGCTGCTGTCCGCTTCCTTCGGGACGAAGGTCTTCTCTGTCGTCACGGTCTGTCCGTTTACTTTGACGGCTTCTCCGGTCTTCTGATCCATCAGGATGCCGGACAGTCTGTATTTTTCTCCCGGCTGCAGGTTCGAATAGATGACGGTATCGATAATGACCGCATTTTCCTCTGCAAGAAGGATATTCAGGCCGGTATCCGGATTGACCGCCTGTGTCCGGATACTGCAGAAATGAATGGTCTGGTCGGGATCCTCCGGATCTTTATGCTCCGCGGCCGGCTTCGCATCTTCGGGAATCTCTCCGTTCTCATCCGCTGCATAAAGCTCTTCAAAGAAGACAACATCCTTTCCGGCAAGCGCGGAGGCATCCAATGTCAGTTTCGTTCTGACCGTGCCGAAGGAAGTGCCTGCCCTGAACTTCTTTTTCACTGACACCGCGTTCCCGTCGGGATCCCGGACGGCTTCGCCGGATCCTTTTTCCACAAGCGACGTGATCAGCACATACTGCTTTCCTTCGGTAAGCCGTGCATAGGTGACCGTATCCGTCAATGTGACCGCACTGTCCGCCGCGGCATACTGCCCGCCGTTTCCGGCCTGCGCCTGCGTACCGATCACCGGCCCGCCTTCATTTTCGATCGAGGACAGATCCACGGCGGCTGCGCCCTGATAAGCGCGGTCATTTTCGATAGTGAACACATCCTCCCACATCCGCATGCCTTCATTGGCGCTGCAGGGAAGCTCTTCGATATGATAGGTGTCATAGGGAAGCGCGCCCAGGCTGTCATTCACAGGTACGGAATTTCCATCCGGATCCATGCCGAACCAGAGGCCGGCGGCCGGATCCCCGTTCGTTTCATCTCCTGCGTTTGTCTTCACGCTGTGCTTAACCTTCGCGGAGCTGTAGCGGCCGTTCGCGTCGGTCATGACGATATGGCTCTCGCCTGTCGTCAGCGACGTGATCCGGAACGGGATATTCGCCATACCCTTCTGGGAGCCCGCACTGATCTTCCGGAGCGTAAAATCATTCCGGATCACCTGCTCCTGCACGGCTTCCTTTCCCGTCAGATCGATCATCTGCCCGTCTTCCGTAACGGAGAAGGTGCGGGTATACGTTTCTTCCGGGAATTCTTCCGGAGACAGATACCCCTCCGGCGCTCCCGTCTCGCGGATCTCGTAGGTGCCGCAGGGAAGATCCCTCTCTCCGGTCTGCGCCGTGCCGTCTTCTCCCGTCACAATCGCCGTCACGACACCGCCGGTCTCCACTTCCTTCTCGTATCTGCCGTCGCCGTCCGTGTCGATATACACGGATGCTTTGGAGCGGTTGACGATCTCAAATTCCGCGCCGGCAAGCGAGGCGCCGCCGAGCGGCTGATTCTTCCCGGACTCCCGGTCGGTTTTCCCGATCTTCACGCCGCCCCGGAAGATCTCATCCTTTGCCGTCAGCGCAATGACTTTATCCGCATCGGTCTTTTTGATCTCAAACGGAATATCCTCTGCCCGGAACCTTCCGTAAGGCGCTTTCAGCTCCCGCAGGATATAGCTGCCCTCCGTCAGTGCGTTCGCCGCTGTCTTCGCCGTGCCGTCCGCACCGATCGTAAGACCGCGCACAACCACATCGCCTTTTTTGTACCGGAAGCCGTCCTGGTTGTCGATGTCGGCCGCCGCCAGGATATCGAACACCGCACCGGCCACCGGCGAATCGCCCTGCATGACCGGCTTCCCGGAATCCGCATCCAGCTTCAGAAGGCCGACAGGTACGAAAAAGGGGGCATTGGTCTCGGTATGCTGATTCTTTCCGCCCCGGATCTGCAGATCGACTGTCCTGTAATCCGCACGGTAACCGGCCGGGGACAGGATTTCCGTCAGCTGATAGGTGCCCTTCGGCAGATGCATAACGCGGGCAAAGCCGTCCGCACCGGTCGTGATCACGCCGGAGGCATCGATATCACCCCGGATCCCGTTCGCGGATGAAGGCGTCACCGTCTTGCCGTTCTGTGTCAGCCGGAATTTCGCGCCGGCCAGAGGCTTCGCAGTCCCCGCAGTCACCTTCTTTACTTCCAGATCTCCGTAATTCGGCTGGTCATACGCTTCCAGACGGATCACTCCGGCCGTCTGCGTGCTGCCGGCCGCTGTGATCTCCGCGGATTTCGTGCCGTCTGCATTCACCTTCTCCCGGATATTCACCGCGATCCCGGGACCGGCGGCGTCCTTTCCGCCGAAACGGAAGTGCATGCCTTCGTTGCTGTAATCTTTCGTACCCGCGGTCTCCGTCACGGTCAGCGTGCCGAGCGGGATCACATACTTTCCGTTGACTTCATATACTTTCGTGCTTTCGACAAGATGCGCAGCATCGGATTTTGCCAGATAATGTGTCCGTCCGCCCGCGCTTTCCGGCATGGTCCGGACGGTCCAGCCCGCTGCCCGCGTACCCGCCTGTGCCTCCTGATACGATCCATATACGGCATTATAGTGATCCAGTCGGAAACGGATGTCCGACAGATCCATGCCCGCGGACGGCGCGCCGTCTGCGGTGAGCGCATCGAATTTTTCAATCTCAAGCTCCGCAAAGACCGGGATATCCTCTGCCTGCAGCCTGTTGGCGCCCGCATTCAGATTGACGGGGATGACCGTATCTGAAAGCTGATAGCCGCTTCCGGCTTTGATCTCCTTTGCATAAACGGTCTTCCCGATATAGGCCGTGCTGATCTCCGTCTCCGGCGTGCTGCCGTCCGCACCGCATGTCAGGACCAGGATCCGGTTCCGGTCGGCAGCCGCATCCGCCTCCGACGCATAGACCGCATACTGCGTGCCGGCAAGAGAATAGAGACTGTTGTTCTTCACCATTTCCGCATACGCTGCATTGTCACCGGACACGGTTTTTTCAATGGCCAGCGTCGCCGTATTGGTCCACTCCACCGTGAAAGAAGCCTCCCGGTCTCCCGCAGAGCTCTCCACGCACATCACCGGCTGGTAGTGATCGCCGGAAGACGATTTGCCGGCATCCAGAAGATACGCCTGAATATCCTTCGTATATTTTCCTTTGGCCTTTACCTTCCACTGCCGCTCCATATCGCCTGCATGGGACAGCGCCGCGGTAAAATAAAATGCGGTTCCCGCCTCGATCGTCACCTTCACCGAACCGTCGGACTCCTTCGAACTTTTGCCGGTATCCGCATTGTGATACGTGACATATTTCGGAAGCGTGATCGTGATGCTGTTGCCTTCATCCGCCTTGAAGACATTCTCCGGCGTCTTTTGATAATCCGCGCCCTCCGGGACCGAAGCCGTAAGCTTCGTTTTCTGAAAGGAGATATTCGCGTCCGGGATCGAAGGCATGGAATCCGCGTAGTCAATCAGCGCATTGACGGCGGACCTTCCTTTGCTGTTTATGCAGTATGTCCAGTCATCGCTGCCGTAGATCTTCGCAGCCGTCCAGTGGACGATCCCATACTGTTCATTTTCCGTGTATCCGGTATTTCCCTTTTGTTTAAAGAAACAGTCGTCGCCGGACATGGAAGTACCGTAATAGACCACCTTTGCCAGCTCTTTGCTGTCCTTGTACTCCTTTACGCCGACCTTTGTAAAGGAGCCGTCCGGTCCGGGAAAACGCGGCTCCACACAGTAGGCATCCTGGTCAATCTTATTTCCCTCACTGTCTGTAAAGGAGACATGATACCGTCCGGTAGAGCCGTCGCCGACATCACCGAAGCCGACCCACTGTGTGCGGTCGATCTTTGCGCTCGTCGTATAATCCGGCGATGGCACGGCTTTCATCATTGCCGGTTCGCTCGACAGCGAAGGGGCCGGCGTCTCTGCAGGGATGGTCTGCATTTCCGCAGCGGCCGACGTCTCCGCCGGCAATGTTTCCGTCGGCAATGTCTCCGCCGGCAATGTTTCCGCCGGCAGGGTCTCCGCCGGCTGTGAAACTTCCCGTGCAGTGGTCTCCTGTTCAGTTTCCGCGGGCTCGGGCCGGGTTTCCGCTGCCGTGTGGTCTTCACTCCCGGATTCTTTCTTCGCCGTTTCTCCGGTCTCCGGCACCGTTTTCTTTGTTTCCTCAGCGGCTGTATGTGCCGCCGTTGTTTCCGGCGCCGGTTCCGGAATTGTCTCCGCTGCCGGTTCCGGCAGTATTTCCTCCGTGGCTTCCGTTTCCGCCGCTTCCGTCTCTGCAGCGGTTCCGGATTCTGCCGTTGATTCCGCTGCTTCCGTCATGATGGATGCGCTCCCCGCCGGCATCACGGCACAGGCTTCCATCGGCGTCGAAACCGCCAGAAGCACAGCCGCTGCCAGCGCTGCCGCACGCATCCCGATCGTTCGCATTCTGCTCTTCATTTTCCTTCCTTTCTTTGATCTCGTTTGTATTTATATAAAAGGTCTGCCGGCCTGTTGTTTTCCGTCCACTACAAAAGCGCACGATTATATAAGGAAAAAACTTCTCCCGTTTATGTATAATCAGCATGGGAAAGGCTGCGTTTTCCTGCAGATCATGGTGAGCGTAGCATAAGAACAGCGTATCCCGCGGACACTTCCTGTGCCGGTTTGTCACGGATCTGCCGGATCGTTTCCTTCCGTTTCCTGCGGTCACCCGCAGTCACCGGAAGTACCAGCGACGGACGACCTTCGTCGTCCGCTTTATGTTTTCTTAACTTGTAAATAACAGGAAAAAGATTTATATTAGAATGACGACTTTTTAGGAGGAGATCCCCTTGGAAAAGCATTACAGTCTTGGCATCGATATCGGATCCACCACGGTCAAGATCGCCGTGATCGACGATGAACGCCATGTACTATTTTCAGACTATAAAAGACATCTGGCGCACATCCAGGAAACGCTGGCCGAGCTTCTGTCGGAAGCCCGCGCACAGCTCGGGAATGTGATCCTGCACCCGATGATCACCGGCAGCGGCGGCCTGACGCTCGCGAACCATCTGCATGTACCGTTCGTACAGGAGGTGGTCTCCGTGGCTTCCGCGCTGGAGTACTATTCTCCGAAGACCGATGTTGCGATCGAGCTCGGCGGAGAGGATGCGAAGATCATTTATTTCACCGGCGGCGTCGACCAGCGCATGAACGGCATCTGCGCCGGCGGCACGGGTTCCTTTATTGACCAGATGGCGGCTCTTTTGCAGACAGATGCATCAGGGCTGAATGAGTACGCCAAAAATTACAAGGCGATCTACCCGATCGCCGCGCGCTGCGGTGTTTTCGCCAAGACAGACATCCAGCCGCTCATTAACGAAGGCGCGACCAGAGAGGATCTTTCCGCCTCCATTTTCCAGGCAGTCGTCAACCAGACCATCAGCGGCCTGGCCTGCGGCAAGCCCATCCGCGGGAACGTTGCGTTCCTCGGCGGCCCGCTGCATTTCCTGTCCGAGCTCCGCGCAGCCTTCATCCGCACACTGAAGCTGACGGATGACCAGGTCTATGCGCCCGATCATTCCCATCTGTTCGCCGCCATTGGCGCTGCGATGAATTCACACGAGGATTCGTCGATCGCGATCGATGAAATGATCACGCGGCTGCGCTCGGGCATCAAGATGGATTTTGAGATCAAGCGTCTCGCGCCGCTCTTTAAGGATCAGGCGGAGTACGACGCATTTGTAAAGAGACATGCAAAGCATACAGTGAAGAAGGGCGACCTCGCCTCTCATCACGGTCCCTGCTATCTCGGCATCGATGCCGGTTCCACCACGACGAAGATCGCGCTGGTAGATGAAGAAGGCACACTTCTGTATTCCTTCTACCGGAACAACAACGGCTCGCCGCTGGAGACTGCGAAGGCTGCCATGGCTGAGGTGAAGGAGCTCCTGCCGGCAGACGCATATATCGCCTATTCCTGCTCGACCGGCTACGGCGAAGCGCTGCTCAAGTCCGCGCTCATGCTGGATCTGGGCGAGGTGGAGACCGTTGCCCATTATTATGCGGCTTCCTTCTTCGATCCGGATGTCGACTGCATCCTCGATATCGGCGGCCAGGACATGAAGTGCATCAAGATCAAGGATCACGCGGTGGACACCATTCTTCTGAACGAAGCATGCTCCTCCGGCTGCGGCTCCTTCATCGAGAATTTCGCGAATTCCCTGGATTATGAAGTGAAGGATTTCGCGAAGGAAGCGCTTTTTGCGGAGAATCCCACCGATCTCGGCACCCGCTGCACCGTTTTCATGAATTCCAATGTCAAACAGGCGCAGAAGGAAGGCGCGCCGGTGTCGGATATTTCCGCCGGTCTGGCCTATTCCGTCATCAAAAATGCGCTTTACAAAGTCATCAAGATCACCGACCCGAAGGATCTCGGCGAGCATGTCGTCGTCCAGGGCGGAACCTTTTACAATAACGCTGTCCTCCGGAGCTTCGAGCTGATCTCCGGCTGCGAAGCCGTCCGTCCGGACATCGCCGGTATCATGGGCGCTTTCGGCGCCGCGCTGATCGCGAAGGACCGCTGCCACGGGCAGAAAACGACGATGCTGTCCATCGATGAGATCCTCGCGCTGGAATATACCAGCACCATGACGAGGTGCCAGGGCTGCACGAACCACTGCCTGCTCACCATCAACAAATTCCCGGGCGGCAGACGCCATATCACCGGGAACCGGTGCGAGAAGGGCCTCGGCATCGAGAAGAAGAATTCCGAGAAGGTCCCGAATCTTTTCGAATACAAATATGACCGGATCTTCGGCTACAAGCCCCTGCCGGAAGCGGAAGCATTCCGCGGCGTCATGGGCATTCCGCGCGTGCTGAACATGTACGAGAACTTCCCGTTCTGGGCGACGTTCTTTAAGGAACTCGGCTTCCGCGTAGTGCTCTCGCCGAAGTCCAGCCGGAAGATCTACGAGCTGGGCATGGAATCCATCCCCAGCGAATCCGAATGCTATCCGGCCAAGATCACGCACGGACACGTGCAGTGGCTGCTCGATCAGGGCATCAAGGATATCTTCTATCCCTGCGTTTATTATGAGCGCATCGAAAAGGAGACCTCGCAGAACCATTACAACTGCCCGATCGTCGTCACGTATCCCGAGAACATCAAGAACAATCTCGAGGCGATCAACGATCCGGAGATCAAATTCCTGCGCCCGTTCCTCGCGCTGACTTCCGAAGCAACGGTCGTGGAGAGACTGATCAAGGTATTTGACGAGCATTATCATATCAGTGCGGAGGAAGTGAAGGCCGCCGGACATGCGGCCTGGGAAGAGCTTCTTGCGGCGAAGCGGGATCTGCAGCAGAAGGGCGAGGAGACGATCGCCTGGCTGAAGGAGAACAACAAGCACGGCATCGTGCTCGCGGGAAGACCGTATCATATTGATCCCGAGATCCATCACGGCATCCCGGAAATGATCGCTTCCTACGGCATCGCCGTCCTGACGGAGGATTCCGTCTCGCATCTGGCGACGCCGGATGTGCCGCTGCGCGCGACCGACCAGTGGATGTATCATTCCAGACTGTATTCTGCCGCGGAGGTCGTGAAGAATACTGATGTTCTGGAAATGATCCAGCTGAATTCCTTCGGCTGCGGCCTGGACGCCGTGACGACAGACCAGGTGAATGAGATCCTGACCGGTTCCGGCAAGATCTACACGGTCCTGAAAATCGATGAAGTGAATAATCTGGGCGCTGCCAGGATCCGGATCCGTTCCCTGATTTCCGCCCTGCGCATCCGCAATGAGCATCCGCATCTGCGCCGTATCGTGTCTTCCGCTTATCACAGAGCGGTCTACACGAAGGAAATGCAGAAGAAGAAATATACGATCCTCTGCCCGCAGATGTCGCCGATCCATTTCGAGCTGCTGCAGCCGGTCTTCAATAAATACGGCTACAATGTCGTGGTGCTGCCGAATGACAACAAGCGCGCCATTGACACCGGCCTGAAATATGTCAATAACGATGCCTGCTTCCCTTCGATGATCGTTGTCGGACAGATCATGGACGCGATCCTGTCGGGGAATTACGATACAAACCGCCTGGCTGTCATCATGAGCCAGACGGGCGGCGGCTGCCGTGCATCAAACTATGTGGGATTTATCCGACGTGCGCTGGAAAAGAAGGGACTGGGCCATATCCCGGTCATCTCCTTCAACATGAACGGCATGGAGACGAACCCCGGCTTCAAGCTGAAGCCCGGCATGGTGATGCGGGGCCTGCAGGCGGCGATCTACGGCGACCTGCTGATGCGCATGGTGTATCACACCAGACCGTACGAGGCGGAGCCCGGCTCGGTCAATGCGCTGCATGAGAAATGGAAGCTGAAGCTGATCCGCGATCTGACCAACGACGGCATGGGAATGGGCATCTACCGCAAGAACCTGCGTGATATGGTCACTGATTTTGACCGGATTCCGTTAAAGGAAGATGTGAAGAAGCCCCGCGTAGGAATTGTAGGCGAGATCCTCGTCAAGTTCCTGCCGCTGGCAAATAATCACTTGGTCGATCTGCTGGAGGCGGAAGGCGCGGAAGCGGTCGTTCCGGATCTCCTGGATTTCCTGAACTACTGCTTCTACAATTCGTCCTACAAGGCCGAATTCCTGGGCGGAAAGAAATCGACCGCGTGGCTTTCCATGCGGGGCGTGGATTTCCTGAACTGGATGCGGAAGGAAGCGGTGCGCGCACTGTCGGAGAGCCGGAGGTTCGATCCGCCGGCCGACATCCGGAAGCTGGCCGAATTTGCGAAGCCGTTCGTGTCGATCGGCAACCAGTCCGGCGAAGGATGGTTCCTGACCGGCGAAATGATCGAGCTGATCCATGCGGGCGTGCCGAATATCATCTGTACACAGCCGTTCGCGTGTCTGCCGAATCATGTGGTCGGCAAGGGCGTGATCAAGACGCTGCGGGCGCATTTCCCGGATGCGAATATCATCGCGGTGGACTATGATCCCGGCGCGAGTGAAGTCAACCAGCTGAACCGGATCAAGCTGATGCTGTCAACGGCGCAGAAGAATCTGGCGAAGCAGCTGGCGGGAGAAAACGGCACCGCACCGGTGACCGCATAACCCACGGGGACAGGCACCGCGGGTTACCGGACCGGCGGCCGCGAAAGGATTGCTGAAAAAAGAGATAAGAAAGAGGCGTGCCGCTGCACGCCTCTTTTTGTTCACTTCTGTTTTGTAACCCATGAAACCTACCCCCATGGGCTGTTTTAACCCACGGTGCCTGTCCCCATGGGCTCCTTCTCCTTTACCAATCAAATCCGATCGCCTTCATGGAGATGCCGTATTTTTTCAGGTCCTTGATGCTCTTAAACCAGTCATCCCAGGCTTCGAACGCCCAATCCGTACGGAAATTCAGGGTTTCATTCTCATCGGGATAGCTGCCCGGATCCGCCTCTTCGTACTTCATCTCATCTGTTCCAGATTCATCCGTCCCAAGATAGCCGTATTTTGTAATGTGCACGGGATATTCATCATCCGCGTCGAATTGTGAGAGGATCACCCCTTCATAACGGTAATCGAAGGGCTCATCATTGTTACTGTACCGATAGCTCACAGTCCCTTTTTTCACCTTGGCTTCTCCGCTGATCAGATCAATCGTCATTTCTACACGGTCTCTGTCATAGGGATATTCCGGCGCATAACTGTATGTAAAGGTCATCATTTTATTCTTCTTTGATGCGCCGACCGCGTAATCATAGGATTTACCGGTGCCTTCATCATAGGTCGCTTTCTCCAGTGTGATCAGGCCGGTCTCCTTGTCCTTCTTTCCCTTCTTCAGCACATAATCCCGCAGGATCCTGGCACGGTTGACGGTCTTCGTTTCTACGATCACGGTACATTTCAGTTTCTTGCTGCCGGCTTTCGCAGTAATCGTCGCTTTGCCGATCTTTTTCGCCTTGACCAGGCCCTTCTTTGTAACAGCCGCCACGCTCTTTTTATTCGAGCTCCACTTCACCCTGTTCGCTTTGATGCCCGTGACTTTCAGCTGTACAGTGTCTTTCTTTGCCAGATAAACCTTTGTTTTGTTGAGTTTCAGTTTTTTCGCCTGCACAGTCATACCGCCCAGCAGCAGCAGAACTGCCAGCAGAAGAACGCTCCAGAATACAAAGATCCCAGGCTTTTTCCCCATTTGTCTCATATTGGCACACCTCCTTCTCTCATGTGCAAATGATGCTGCTTGATGCAGCAGATGATCCTCCCCCTTTCGATTTCAGATTAACATATATGACACTTTCTGTCAATTATTTGCTGTTTTTTTAACAATTCTATGGCATCAAAAAAGGAAGCCTGCTTCGGCTTCCTCCTGAATATCCTGTATTATGACGCTGCTGTTGTTTCTTCCGCTCCGGTCTCACTGGTGCCGGGTTTTGCCGGCGGATCACCGGCCGGCTTTCCGTTTCCGTCCGGCTTTTCCGGCGGAGTGCCGCCGTTTCCGGGACCGCCTCCCACGTCACCATCGGGTTTTTCGGGCGGCGTTCCCATATTGCTGCCGTCAGATCCGGGCGCACCGTCGGGCGGGTTTCCCATTTCGCCGCCTTCGCCGGGGGCGCCTTCAGGCGGCGTTCCCATTTCTCCGTTCACGGAGCCTGCGGTCACGGTCGCTTCAATGGCTTCACCAGTGCTTGCGGTGCCTTCGGTATAGGCCTCGCCGTTGACATAGAGTGTGTGGCCGTTCAGGACGATCGCATCCTCATCGCAGGTGAGGGATGTGATATAGGAATCCGCTGTCAGCGTCCATGTTGCATCCGCATCGAGTTCCACATAAACTTCGCCTGCCTGACCGTCTGTATTGACCGCGCCGTTGAAGACCGAATCATTTTTAAGATAAAGATTCAGATGGGAGACTTCGTCAACGATCATATCCTCATTGATTTCCTGTGCATCCGCTGTCAGCGTGACCTGGCCGCCGTTACTCCCTTCATTGCCCCAGCCGGCGGCTTCCGCTCTTAGGAATACGCCGTCTGCATCTTCGTTGATGATTTCCGCGCCGGAAAGCGCGATCTCGGTGACAGTATTGTTCACGAAGAAAATGTCGCCGTTTTTATTGGTCAGGGTGCCGCCGTTCATGGTGAAGGAGGAAAGACCTTCGGCTGCATCGCCGGACATGGACTGGTAGATCATGACGGCCTGATAGGTGTCGGATTTATCGGAATTCTTGGTGTTGTTGTCTGCCGTGAGGGTGACATTGTTGAGCATGACCGAGTTCTTGCCTTCCACGACAACGCCCTGGGACGCAGTGGAAATCATTTCGGCATCATTGACTGTGATGTCTGCTGTTGAATAGATCACGGGGGAGCCGGTTCCGTCTGTCACATATTGTCCGCCGGTGACGGTGACCGTGCCGCCGCCTCTGTCGGAGCGGATGGCTGCAGAGGAATTCCCCGTAGTGTGGATGTTCAGGTTCTCCGCATTCATAGTGCCGCCGCCGGTGGTCATAATGCCGCCGGAACAG
>OCVV011195517.1_pt1 | contig 13501 bp, 15 predicted proteins | sample 1539721 | NCBI WGS metagenome assembly OCVV01 (sample SAMN02144230, study PRJEB22623) | gut metagenome | biome: sheep rumen | host: Ovis aries | place: New Zealand
CGAAAGTCCTGATTCACAGTCTCACCGCCCTTCTAAATTATATTAACACAGAATTATGTCAAAATCATGAAAACAGAATATATATAACAAAAAATGACCCGATGAAAATCATCGGGTCAAAACAGATCATTTAATTATAATTATGAATTTTCCTTATTAAACTTTGCTACTTCTTCATTGATAGTCTTGAGCTCATTATCAACTGTTGAAGAATAAGCCTCTCTGAGCTCAGTCCATGAATACTGCTTACCGCTGTCATCAGCCTTATTTGTATTCTCATAAAGCTTTCTTGTTACACAGCTTCCGTCTTCATTAGCATTATCATCAGAAAGCAGTGAAGAAATACCGTAGCCGTAATCAAATACCATCTGATACTCACTCGATGAGCAATCCATGAATACCTGATACATATCCTCAGTCCAGTTCGGGTTAGCATTGAGGAACTTCTCTCTTCCGTTATCAAGATACTCCTGATCGGTATTAGCCATTCTGCTGCACTCGAACCAAGTCTTTACAGCTTCATTTGCTGTAGAGCCCTTTACCCACATATATGCAAGCATATCTGCAGTCATATACTTATCTGTTGTGTTAGGATCGGAAGGAACAGGAACTACTCTCCATGTATCGGAGTCCTTAGGACCGTTATTACCTGTCATTGCCCATGTACCCATGCAATAGAAAAGGATATTTCCGTCAGCAAGAGCCTTTCTTGCATTTCCGAGCCAGTCAGGAATTACATAACCGTTCTTACCGATATCATAAAGAAGGTTCTCTGCTCTCTCAATATCAGGGTCGTCAAGGTTAGAGGTAAACTTCTCACCGTCATAATTAACCATTGTCTTACCGGTCTGCTGGATAAGCTGAGTCTGATACCAGCCGTTGATACCGTATCTTTCCTCGTCAGCAGATGCGTTTCCGCAGAATTCTGCCATCATCTCATACCAGTTATCCCAGTTCCATTCGCCTTCCTGATACAGCTCATAAGGATCATTCAGACCTTCGGAATCAATAACGTCCTGATCGTACATCATAAGTGTTCCGACTGTAAAGCTGATAGGAGCAACATAGTGCTTACCACCCATAACGAACAAATCAGCATTCTTCTTAACATCAGCCCACAGAGGCTGGCTGAAATCTACGATGTCGTCTACAGGCTGATACATATCTTTAAGCACCTGAGCAGGGAAAGCCATCCACTCATACTTGAATATATCAGGTACGTCCTTCTGAGCCATCAGGGCTGCAGCAAGCTTATCAAATTTCTCACTGTCAGATACCTGGCTGAACTTAACCGTACCGCCCTTGTTATTGAAAAGAGTCATTTCAACGGTCTTATCAGCGCCCTTTGTAGGATTAAGGTCATAAGTACCCATCCAGATAATCTCTTTCTGAGCATCATCAGGGATATCCTGTATTTCCTGAGTATCATTTACCGCAACCTTCTTAACTGTAGTTGTAGCCTCAGAAGAGCTTGAGCTCGAAGAGCCGCAGCCAAAAGCTGACATAGCAGAAATCATTGCTACAGAAAATGCAAGAATTTTCTTAAGTTTCATAATAATCAACATTCCTTTCAAAGATAAAAATAACATAACCTCTGACACTAATATTATAAAATAATTCACAAAGGCTGTCAATAACCATTTTATACAAATGAAAACGTATTCTTTTGGCTATTTCAAACATAGATATTATTAAAAAATATGAAGATATTAAACATAATACACAAGAGTTGCAAAATTCTAATAAATGTGGTATGATATAATGAGAATTATAGACTAGTATAATACATTTAATGAAGCTATTAACTCAGAGAGGTATTAAAATGAAAAAAACAATTATCTATTATCTTGTAACAGCTGCTTTGATTCTATCGCTCTCATCTTGTGGTGAAAAGGCTGATGATTCAAGCTCAGAAGCCGAAAAGACTGAAACAAAAGCTTCGGTTACTTCCGAAGCCGAGACGATAAGCGAGAACGAACCTGTAAGTGAATCTGAACCCGAAATAGACCTCGGATTCAACGGCGAGTTCAATGAAGAAGTTTTCGAGAAGATATGCCAGAATGTCAGGATAGGAGATAAAGATTATTCTTTTCCTTGTACACTGAAAGATCTGGGTGAGGATTATGAATTAAGAAATAAGCGCATTGATGAAGAACTCTCATATGTTTCGGGCGCCCTGTATTATGGTTCTGATTGTATAGCTACAATGACCCTAGATGGTGATTCAGCATCTGAAGATCGGGATATGACGGTTGTTTCATTCAGCGTTTTCGATGATGACTTTTTCCTTGAAACGTATGATAAAACGGCATTGAATTATAATATTTCCTTTGGAGGCATGAAACTCAGATCGACAAAAGAGGATATAACTTCTAAATTAGGAGAACCAACAAGAATAATAGAGCACGATGATGGATCATGTAAAATGGATTATGCAATAGACGATAATAGAATGATCATCTTTAGGATCGCTGATACGGGAAAAGTAAAATCTATCGCATTGATTTTAGGAGGTATTTAAATGAGTAATAATTATACGGTTGATGATGGCATAAAATTAATAATTAAAGCTGATAAAGGTGTAGTATCTTGAGGTGCTTATGAAAACAGTTGAAATATTTACAGACGGCGCCTGCTCGGGCAATCCGGGGCCGGGTGGCTGGGGAGCTATACTGCGTTATAAGGGCGTGGAAAAAGAATTAAGCGGCGGCGAGCCCGAAACAACAAATAACAGAATGGAGCTTACAGCTGTGATCAGTGCTCTTTCTGCGCTGAAAGAGCCGTGTGACGTTCAGTTATACAGTGATTCAAAGTACATTATTGATGCTGTGACCAAAGGCTGGGCAAAAAGCTGGAAGGCCAAAGGCTGGATAAAAGCCGATAAAAAGCCTGCACTCAACAGCGACCTGTGGGATACACTCCTGAGCCTGCTTGATAAACACACTGTAGAGTTTATCTGGGTTAAGGGTCACGCAGGCCACCCTGAGAATGAACGCTGTGATACACTGGCCGTTGAGCAGTCAAGGCTATACGCAAAGGAATAGTTATGGAAAAGCGATTTGTTTATGCTGATAATGCTGCAACTACAAGAGTTTCACAATCTGTATTAAATGAAATGCTGCCCTATCTTACCGAAAAATTCGGGAACGCTTCATCGGTTTACGGATTGGGCAGGGAAAGCAAAAATGCTTTACTCATCTCCGGAGAGAAAACAGCAAAGGCAATCGGAGCAGAGGTACATGAGATTCTGTTCACAAGCGGCGGAACGGAATCTGATAATACAGCAATCAAAGCCTGTGCAAGACTTGGAGAAAAGCTCGGAAAGAAACATATAATTACATCTGCGATAGAACACAGCGCTGTTCTTGAAAGCTGTGAGTATCTTAAAAGATATGGATTTGAGCTCACTTATATTCCTGTCAACTCCGATGGTTTTGTATCTGCCGAAAATGTATGTAAAGCTATAAAGCCTGACACATTTCTTGTAAGCATAATGGCAGCTAACAATGAAATCGGAACTATCCAGCCGATATCTGAGATAGGAAAGCTATGCCGTGATAAGGGTATTCTTTTTCACACCGATGCTGTACAGGCGATCGGCAATATAAGAATTGATGTTAAAGAGATGAATATTGATCTTATGTCTATATCAGGACATAAAATCCATGCTCCGAAGGGTATCGGCTGTTTGTATTATAGAAAAGATTTAGAGCTTCCAAAGTTTATGCACGGCGGTCATCAGGAGAGAAATAAACGGGCCGGAACAGAAAATGTTGCCTATATTGCAGGCTTCGGCAAGGCTATTGAAGAAGCTGTTTCTGATATTGAGAAGAAAACTGTTTATATCGCAGGTTTAAGAAAAAGGCTGCTTGATAACCTGCAGGACATTCCCGAAATGTATATAAATGGCAGTCTTGAAAACAGACTGCCCGGAAATATAAATCTGTCATTTGGCGGAATTGAGGGAGAAAGTCTGGTATTAGCTCTTGATTTACAGGGTATATGTGTATCATCAGGAGCTGCTTGTACTAGCGGCTCTATAGAACCTTCTCATGTGCTGCTTGCGCTTGGAGCAGATATAGATAGTGCTAAAAGCACGGTAAGGATCTCGCTTAACGAGGAAAACACTGCTGAAGATGTTGACTACATCGCTTTAAAGCTAAAAGAGACAGTAGATAATCTCAGAAAACTAAATCCTGAATGGGGTCACAGGTGAGGAAAATGGATAAAAGAAAAGTTCTTGTTGCAATGAGCGGAGGAGTGGACAGCTCTGTATCGGTAAAGCTTCTGTTAGATCAGGGGTATGAGGTGTCAGGCGCAACAATGCATTTATACTCAAATGATGATATTGGTGTAAAAAAAAGCAAGACCTGCTGTTCGCTGAACGATGTTGAAGACGCCAGATATGTTGCGCTGAAGCTTGGAATTGATTTTCACGTATTTAATTTCGATGCCGAATTCAAGAAATATGTTATAGACAATTTTGTAAACACTTACCTTAGCGGCGCAACTCCGAATCCCTGTATTGAGTGCAATAAGCATCTGAAATTCGACAAGTTTCTTCAAAGAGCCCGTATGCTTGGCTTTGATGATATAGCTACAGGGCATTATGTTACTAGAGAATTTAACGAACAAAGCGGACGCTGGCTTTTGAAACGCTCTCCTGACAGAGCCAAAGATCAAAGCTATGTTCTCTATGCTATGACGCAGGATCAGCTTGCACATACTCACTTCCCTGTCGGTGAAATGAACAAGGATAAAATACGTTCAATCGCTGCGGAAAACGATCTGATAAATGCTTCTAAGCCGGACAGTCAGGACATTTGCTTTATCCCCGATGGCGACTATGCAAATTTTATTATTAACAATTCGTTTGAACCTAAGCACGGCGACATTATCCTTACTGACGGCACAAAGCTGGGTGAGCATAACGGGCTTATTCATTATACCGTCGGACAGCGAAAGGGTATCGGCGTTTCATACTATGAGCCGCTATACGTTGTTCAGAAGGATACAGAGCATAACCGTCTTATTCTTGGAACAAAGGAACAGATTTTCAGGACTGAACTCACAGCAGGAGATGTAAGCTTTATTTCATTTGATAAACTAACCGAGCCTCTCGCCTGCACTGCCCAAACAAGATATCATCAAAAGGATAACAAATGTGTTATAACACCGCTTCCTGACGGAAATGTCCATGTAGAATTCAAAGAGCCTCACAAAGCAATCTCTAAAGGTCAGGCTGTTGTCTTTTATGACGGAGAATATGTGATCGGCGGAGGAACGATCCTATAATATTATCGGAGTAACTATGGAGTATTTTATAAGAGAAATAAAAAAAGATGAATACTGTTTATTAAACGATTTTCTTTATGAAGCAATCTTTATACCCGATGGCATATCTGCACCGCCTAAAGATATTATCCAAAAGCCTGAACTACAGGTATATGTCTCTGAATTCGGAAAGAGAAGTGGTGACTATGCGCTTGTTGCCGAATCAGAAGATAAAGTAATTGGTGCTGTCTGGGTCAGGATAATGAATGATTACGGTCACATTGATGATGAAACACCGTCATTTGCTATCTCTCTGTATAAAGAATACAGGAATTTAGGAATCGGAACTGCCTTGATGAGAGCTATGCTTGAAAAACTCAGAAACGAAGGATATAAGCAGGCATCTCTGGCAGTTCAGAAAGAAAACTATGCTGTAAAAATGTATATAAAAGTTGGTTTTGAGATTGTAGACCGGAACAATGAAGAATACATTATGCTTTGCAGATTATAAAAAGCCGATATACCTTATGCGGGTATATCGGCTATAATTATTATTCCTCGTCTTCAGCGGGCATATTCTCCCAGTTGTGATAAACGTTCTGAACGTCATCATTGTCATCGAGTGCATCGAGAAGTAGTCCCATCTTTTTGATAGCATCTTCATCTTCAATTGTTGTGTAGTTTGAAGGTACTTTTTCAGCCTCAGCAGAAACTACCGTGTAACCCATGCCTTCAAGAGCCTCTCTTACTGCGGTTACCTTGTTAGGATCGCACACAAGCTGAGCCATATCCTCATCAATATTGAAGTCATCAGCGCCAGCCTCGAAACAGTCCTCCATGATCTTGTCTTCATCTGCTCCGCCGGTCTCAATAACAACCGTACCCTGATCAGAGAACATAAACGATACACAGCCTGTAGTTCCGAGGTTTCCTCCGAACTTATCAAAATAGTGGCGTACATCTCCTGCTGTTCTGTTTTTGTTATCTGTAAGACACTCAACGATTACTGCTACACCGCATGGACCGTAGCCCTCATAAACCATTGTTTCGTAGTTGTTCTTGTCGCCGTCGCCTGCTGCCTTCTTAATTATTCTCTCGATATTATCGTTAGGAACGTTATTTGCCTTTGCCTTCGCAATAGCATCACGAAGCTTAGCATTACCTGCAGGATCAGGTCCGCCTTCTTTTACTATAACTGCAATCTCTCTGCCTATCTTAGTAAAAATCTTAGCTCTGGCTGCATCGGTTGCACCTTTTTTTCTTTTAATATTTTCCCATTTTGAATGACCTGACATTTTTACTCACTCCTTAAATAAAATACATCTATATTTCGAGATCATCTCCGCTGATCTCCCATGCCGAATTAAACAAGATTTCCAGTCTTTCCTGCTTACCTGTCAGATAAAGATAACCAAACAAGCACTCAAGGCCTGTCGCAATACGGTATTCACTTACAGTTGAATGCTTCGGAGCAGAAATACCGCTGCTATTTCTTCCTCTCTTGAAAACCTCAAGCTCTTTATCATCAAGCAGCTCTTCATCTATCCACTTTCTAACAGCCTGAGCCTGATACTCAGCACAGACTCTCTTAACAGCAAGCTTATGGAGCTTACTCGCAGGCATATTCGCAAGCAGCAAAAGCCTTGTTCTTACAAACTGCTCGTACACGCAGTCACCAATAAAAGCAAGCGACAGCGGAGAATACTGCATAGCATCTCTGTCAGACATCGGAAGCATACCAATACCCCCTAGTGTACAAATTCAAACTCAAAATCAAAGATCGAAACCGTATCGCCTTCCTGAATTCCCATTTCTTCAAGCTTATCAATTATACCGCTTGATCTGAGCACCTTCTGGAAATACTGAAGTGACGAATAATCCTCCATATCGGCTGTTCTGAGGATATCCCACAGCCAGTCAGCCTCAACGAAGTAAATACCGTCTTCAACGGTAACTTCAAAATCTTTCTTTGAGAGAAGCTTCTCATCAAGCTCCTCACGGGTAAGAGGCTGAGCCTCAAACCTTTTTACAGGCGGCAGCTTTTGAAGCTCATAATAAACAGCCTTTACAAGCTCCTGAGTGCCCTGTGTAGTAGCAGCCGATATTTCATAGAACGGCAGCCCCTGCTCTTCAATATAAGCCTTAAATGCAGCTATCTGTTCCTCCGTTGCCATATCGCATTTATTTGCTGCAACAATCATCGGTGCTTCAGCTAAATCATACGAGAAGTTTTCAAGCTCTCTCCTGATAGTCTCGAAATCCTCAATCGGATCTCTTCCCTCGCTGCCCGAAACATCAACTATATGAACTATCAGACGGCATCTTTCAACGTGTCTTAAAAACTCATGTCCAAGACCGATACCCTCACTTGCTCCCTCGATAAGACCTGGGATATCAGCCATTACAAATGACTGCCCCTCGTCGATCTTAACAACGCCCAGAACGGGAGTAAGTGTTGTGAAGTGATAATTTGCAATCTTAGGCTTTGCCGCTGATACTACAGAAATAAGTGTAGACTTTCCAACATTCGGGAAGCCTACAAGTCCGACGTCGGCAATAAGCTTCAGTTCAAGCTGAACTTCATACTCATCGCCCTTAAAGCCGGGTTTTGCAAATCTCGGGATCTGACGGGTCGAGGTAGCAAAGTGAGCATTTCCTCTTCCGCCTTTACCGCCTTTAGCTATAATAACAGGCTCATCTCCCGACATATCAGCAAGTATTCTTCCTGTGTTATATTCCTTAACAACAGTTCCTCTTGGAACTTTAATTATAACATCAGGAGCATTTTTACCAAAACAGTTCTTGCCTGAGCCGTTCTGACCCTTTTCAGCAGTATATTTTTTCTTATACCTGAAATCAATGAGGTTGGAGATATTATCATCGACCTGAAAAACTATATTTCCGCCTCTGCCGCCGTCACCGCCGTCAGGACCGCCTGCCGCTACATATTTTTCACGATGAAACGATACAGCACCGTCACCGCCGTCGCCAGCTTTTATATAAATTTTCGCCTGATCGACAAACATTTCCTTGCCTCCCTTCATCAACTAACAAAAGACCCCAAGCAAAATGCTCAGGGTCATACGTTTTGACTTATGCCTGTGGATAAACAGAAACCTTCTTGCGGTCCTTTCCAAGTCTTTCAAATCTTACAACACCGTCAGCAGTAGCGAACAAAGTATCATCTGAACCACGCTTAACGTTCTCACCGGGATGAATGTGTGTTCCTCTCTGTCTGACAAGAATGTTGCCTGCGAGAACGAACTGTCCGTCAGCTCTCTTAACACCAAGTCTCTTTGCCTCGGAATCACGGCCGTTCTTAGTAGAACCCATTCCCTTCTTATGTGCAAAAAACTGCATAGAGATCTTTATCATTATACTTACACCTCCGTAAAAGTGATATATCAGCCGTCTAAATCAATGACGCTGACCTTTACCGCCCCGGGAAACTGCTCACCTATAAAATACAGGTGTTCAAGAAGGCCTAAAACAAGCTTATCACCTGTTCCCTCGGCATCCTCCCCGAGCTTTAGTTTAATTTCATTATCTGTTACCCTGACTTTTGCGTCCTCTTTAAACGCATCAGTAACAAGGTTTGCTGTCAGCATTACAGCCGACGAAACGCTTGCACAGCAAATATCAGACCCTGATTCTGCTGTCATTGAATGCCCCGATACCGAAAAGCCCTTCAGCTTATTATCGGAAGCCTTAAAAAAATCAGCAATTATCATTATGCATTGATAGCTTCGATAACTACCTTTGTGTAAGGCTGTCTGTGACCCATCTTTCTCTTCTCGCCCTTCTTAGGCTTGTAAGTGAAAACTGTGATCTTCTTAGCCTTGCCGTTCTTGACAACCTTTGCGGATACTGTTGCTCCGTCAACGTAAGGAGCACCTACCTTGATTCCGTCATCAGTTCCAACTGCCATTACCTTGTCAAAAGTAACTGCCTGGTCGGCCTCAACAGCGAGCTTCTCAACGAAGATCTCGTCGCCTGCCTTTACCTGATACTGCTTTCCGCCTGTCTCGATTACTGCGTACATCTGAATGCACCACCTTTAATTTGATCTCGCTACGCACGGTGATCATGCTGTAAGGACATAATTCTTCCGTAAACCGTGAATATGCGGCTTTAATATCATATCATATCCGACCCCAAAAGTCAAGCCTGAGTGAAAAATATCTCAAAAATTCATACTTTTTTTACATTCTTAGAACGATATCGTGCTATAATCAATATGTGACTGAGCTATGCGGTAGCGTAAACATAGTTTATGAGGAAAGTCCGAGCATCACAGAGCAGGATAGCTGATAACATCAGCCGAGGGCGACCTTAGAGCAAGTGCAACAGAGATATACCGCCGCTTTATGCGGTAAGGGTGGAAAGGTGAGGTAAGAGCTCACCACCCCTGCAGAGATGTACGGGGTATGTAAACCTTATCCGATGCAACACCAATGGTAGTTTTCAGGTCAATGGCTGCTCGTCAGATCTGTGGCTATAGGTGGCTGGAGCTGTACGGCGACGTACAGACAAGATAGATTACCGCACACGACAAAACTCGGCTTATCGGTTCAGTCACACCTACAGAGCGTTCCTTTTTAGGAGCGCTCTTTTATATTTATCTGAATATCATCAAAAATTATATCAGACAGGCTCACAATTGTCAATAGAAAAACACATATTTTTGACTGAAAGCTTTACATTTGCATAAAATTATGCTATAATGTTCACCGAAGAAAATATTATGAACGGAGGTATACATTATGAATGAAAATGAAGAGAAGAAAACTCCTGATAGCCCGAATGATAAAGCACCCGAAAGTATCCCTGAACAGACAAGCGGAAAGGCTGCTGTAAGAGAGAAAAAGCTTATCGGGATAATAATCTGCATGGGTATAGTTATACTTGCTCTGATTATTGTTATGATCTTTGCTTTTTCAAAAGGCGGCGACTCTGACTCATCGTCTTCGTCTAAGACATCATCTTCTTTAAAGGCTGCCGGCAGTTCCAAGAGCGAATCTTCAAAAAAAGAGGAGGAGAGCTCTGAAGATGAAGAAGAGGAGGACTCCGAGGAAGAGAAAGAATCCGAATCTGAAAAAGAAGATGACAGCAAGGAAAAAGGCATCATCATTACCTACTCAGGCAACAACACCTGGGAAGACGGCGATACGACAATGACAGGCATGGATATCGGTATCAAAAACAATACCGATGATGCTATTTCAGGCTGGAAGCTTGAACTCGAAATCGAAGACCTTAAATCGTGCGACGGCTGGAACGGAACATTTAAGGTTAAAGGTAATACCCTGACAATCACTAATGCTGATTATAACGGTGACATAGCTAAGGGCGCATCTACTACCTGCGGCTGCAACATCGGCACAGGAAAGGCTTTGAACGTAAAATCGGCTAAGCTGAACGGAACAGAGTGTATTGTAAAAAAGGGTAAGGTATCTCAGAATCAGCAGAATAACGATCAGAACAATAACAATAATAATCAGGGCTCAGGCAAGGATACCAAGGAGCTGCTGAAACGCTCATCTAAAGCTAAACAAGGCGATGACTGGCTTCACACTGATGGAAGTAAAATACTTGACGCAAATGACAAAGAAGTCTGGATAACAGGTGTAAACTGGTTTGGCTACAATACCGGAACAAATATATTTGACGGTTTGTGGAACAGCGAGCTTGTTTCTACAGTTGAAGCAATAGCAGACCATGGCTTTAATCTTATCCGTGTACCGATTTCAGCAGAGCTTATAAACAATTGGGCTGACGGTGAATATCCTCAGGCTAATTACAATAATGCATATAACCCTGACCTCAATCAGATGAACAGCTTGGAGATATTTGAATACTTCCTGAAGCTAGCTGAGGAAAACGGTATGAAGGTCATGCCTGATATACACTCAGCAGAGACAGATGCAGCAGGTCACAACGCTAATCTATGGTGTACTGACAGAATATCTGTAAATGATTATTATGCTGCTCTTGAATGGATGGCTGACAGATACAAGGACAATGACACGATTATTGCCTTTGACCTGAAAAATGAGCCTCATGGAAAGCCGAACGAGGGCAATAAGGCTGCAATATGGAACGACTCAAAAGATGATAATAACTGGAAATATGTTGCTGAGACCGCTGCTAAAAAGGTTCTTGCAAAAAATCCAAACGTACTTATAATGGTAGAGGGAATTGAAATTTATCCGAAGAATCTGAAAAAGAATTCGGATTACTCTTCAAGCAGCAACGATGATTATTATTTTAACTGGTGGGGCGGAAACCTCAGAGGTGTCAAGGATTACCCGATAGATCTTGGAAAGTATCAGGACAAGCTTGTGTACTCCCCTCACGATTACGGCCCGACTGTTTATCAGCAGCCTTGGTTTGAGGGTGACTATACATTTGAAAGCCTAAAGAAAGATTGCTGGAATGATAACTGGCTCTTCATTAAAAACAAGGACATTGCACCCCTTCTTGTAGGCGAATGGGGCGGCTTCATGACTGAACCCAACATAACATGGATGACCTATATGAAGAAGCTCATCAAAGACAATCACCTGAACCACACCTTCTGGTGCTTTAATGCAAACTCAGGAGATACAGGCGGTCTTGTACTTGATGACTTCACAACATGGGACGATGAGAAATATGACTTTGTAAAAGAAGTTCTCTGGCAAGAGAGTGGTAAATTCGTTGGTCTTGACCATGAGATACCTTTAGGTGATAATGGAATCACTCTGAAAAAGGCTAAAGGCTTATAAAAAAATACGCTGCGATGTATAAATTCATCGCAGCGTACTATTTTAAAAGGATAGTATTCTCATAACGGCTGTTTTACAAGGCATTGCCGAATCAACTCCGACATCTGAGTCCTCAAATATTACACATTCATCAGCACTTGCACCATAGTGCTTCATAGCATATAGATAACCATCAGGAGCAGGCTTGGCAGCGCTTACAGTTTCCTGTGTAACAAGCAAATCAAACAGATCAAGATAGCCAAAGTGCGTTAAAATTTCCTCGGTATTAACTTTAGAGCCTGTAGTAACAATTGCAAGCTTGCAGCCATCATTTTTTAATAGTTTGGCAATATGGATAAGCTTCTCATTGACATTAATTGTATCAAAATATTTTGAATAAAACTCAATTTTCAAGTCATGAACTGCCTTGATTTCACTCTCCCCTACTCTTAAATCGGGTAGAAAAGAACGGTAATTCCTGCTGTAACACTTAGTCAAAAAGAAATCCTTATCAATCTCATGACCGCAAATTTGTTTTATCGCATCAAAATAGGAATAGAAATTTGACATTGACGTATCAAACAAAGTCCCGTCAAGGTCAAACATCGCTAATTTAATCATACTCATAAATCTCCTAAAAAAGGCATTTGAAGCAAAAACCTCAAATGCCTAAAATAATCATTCTAGTTCCAATCGCTTACAGAATAAGGTGAACTGCTAAAATCCTTAAAAGCATCATCAGGATCACTGCAGGGATTAGGATACTGACCAAGGATCGAATGTGTTTGTGCAGACGACCATTGAGAGAAGCTCAATTTTCCGTCAGAAGAAAAAACATAAGAACAGTAGCCTGCATCAGAACCATTATTTTTGAAAGCTTTATAAACTGCATCAGCAAGTTTTTTTTGATTACCCGAAAGAGATGATGACATATTCGGTTCAATCTTAATACCAACACCCGAGCCCAATGAATCGTTTGAACTGATATTATCTCCTTCAGAAAGAATGACAGCAGCTTCGGATGTAACAGTATTAAAAATCAGTTTTGCATTTGCATTAGCCTGTTTTAATCTGGATTTCTTAACATAGTTCATCATAGTAGGGATCAAAATGGCTGCCAATATACCTATAATAGCTATAACAACAACCAACTCTATCAAAGTGAAACCATTCTGTTGTTTTTTTATCATTATACCCTCCTAAATTCAGATTCCCCAAGACAAATTTCTTTTATATAAAATATAATAACATATTTTTTCAATTTTGTCAATAGCTAAAACGATTAAGTGCCCTGTTTTCGCTATTTCCAAGCATATAAATGCAAAAATTAAAATTTACAAATTAGTATTGACAAAACAATAATAATATGATATAATATTTTAGTCAAATAAATGGAGAAGTCGCCTAGCCCGGTTTATGGCGCACGACTGGAACTCGTGTATGGGTTAATAGCTCATCGAGGGTTCGAATCCCTCCTTCTC
>OCVV011216526.1_pt1 | contig 13495 bp, 14 predicted proteins | sample 1539721 | NCBI WGS metagenome assembly OCVV01 (sample SAMN02144230, study PRJEB22623) | gut metagenome | biome: sheep rumen | host: Ovis aries | place: New Zealand
TATGAGTAATATTATTATAGGTATTATAATTAAGAATACAGATAATGGGAAACCACCATCTCTAATAGCAGGTATCATTTTAGGCACTTCGATTATTAAGAATAATAACATAATTAGGGTGAATAATAGATAAAATGGACTAATAAACTGTTTTCTTAGTTCTTGTTCTTTTTCTTCTTGATTACATTCTATTAAGTCATTAAAATGACTTTTTATTTCATTTACTTCTATTAATTTCATATTTTGTGGTATTGAAATTGTATCATAGTTTCTTAATAGATATTTTTTTAAGTTTAATCGTAGACTTAGTGGTGCTTTTTTATTATTTAAATCATTTTTAGGTAGAGATATAAGTGGGTTAAAAATATCTTCTTTATCTATTTCAAATTCATATTCTTCATATAATATATGAAATGTGTTATCTATTAATTTAATATTAATATTTTCTTTATTTATACCATTCATATTGTCACCAATATTATTATATCATTGATTGTTTTGATATGATATAATTAATTAAGGTGGAAGAATATGAAGAAGAGAGATAAAACAATGTATAAGTCTAGCTTTGTAAAAGGAGCTTTTATTACTACTCTTGGTATTGTTATTGCTAAAATACTAGGTATTTTATATGTTATACCTTTTCATGCCATTATTGGTGATGAGGGTGGTGCTTTATATGGATATGCTTATACTATCTATTTAGTTTTTATGTCTTTATCTACTGCTGGTATTCCACTTGCGATTAGTAAAGTTATATCTGAGTATCAAACTCTTGGCTATATGAAGGCAAAGAAAAGGGCTTTTTTCTTAGGAAAGAGTATTGCTTTTATTCTTGGTTTAATATCATTTGTTATTTTAATGCTATGTGCACCTTTAATTGCTAAGAGTATCCTTGGTAATATTACTGGTGGTAATAGTATTAGTGATGTTACTTTTGTTATTAGAGTTATTAGTACTGCTATACTTATAGTTCCAGTACTTAGCATATATAGGGGATATTTTGAGGGACATAGATTGTTTTCTCCTCCTAGTATTTCACAAGTAATAGAACAAATTATTAGAGTTAGTGTCATAATATTTGGTAGTTATTTTGTATTAAAGTCTTTTCATTTAAGTATTGCGAGTGCTACTGGAATGGCTCTTTTTGGAGCAACTCTTGGAGCTTTAGGTGCTTATTTTTATCTAGCTGTTAAGAGATTTAAGAATAAAAAGAAATTTAATCAAAGTATTATTAAAGTAAATGAACCTATAGTTAAAGATAGGGTAATAATTAAAAAGATATTATTATATGCTTTACCTTTTATTATGATTGATATATTTAAGTCTTTATATAATTATGTAGATATGGTTACTGTAGTTAAGGGACTTGTTGGTATTGCTAAATTTGATATTGATGATGCCGAAGTAATATTTAGTATGTTATCTACTTGGAGTAATAAGTTTAATATGATACTACTTGCTATTAGTAGTGGTGTAATAGTTAGTTTGATTCCTAATTTAACACAAAGTGTTGTAGAAAAAGATCAAAAAGATATTAATAAGAAGATTAATCAAGCTATTGGTGTTTTATTATATTTAATGATTCCTATGGCCATTGGTATTAGTTTTTTAAGTAAAAGTATTTGGATATTATTCTATGGAGATAGTATATATGGACCTAGTGTTTTAGCTTATTATATTTTTGCGGGATTATTAGTTGGCCTATTTACAGCAGTTGTTTCTATTATGCAGACTCTTAAAGATTATAAAGTTGTATTTGTTAGTTTAATTAGTGGACTTATATTAAAAATACTTCTTAATAGTTATTTGATTGGGGCTTTTTATAGAATGGGTATTAGACCATATTATGGTGTTATTAGTGCTAGTATAATTGGATATATTTCTTCTATTATAATATGTGTTGTAGTGTTGAAGAAAAAATATAAAATTAATTTTGAAGATAATACTAGGAATTTTATTAATATTTTATTTTCAACTATTCTTATGAGTTGTGGATTAGTAGTTATGTCATTTATAATACCTACTTATAGTATGAATAGAGTATTAAATATATTAATAATTGGTGTTTATGCTGTTATTGGAATGGTTATATATTTTGGTATTACTTATAAGACTAAGACTATTAAAGATATATTTGGGGATAAAATTAATAAATATTTTAAAATAAAAAAGTAACTTAAGTTACTTTTTTTGTGTTTTTAATACTATTTTATTTATGTATTTTCTTTTTAATATTTTTTAATCCATGATATGTATTAAAAGCTATATTATAGGTGTGATACCAGAATGGAGATACGATTAAATCAAATTCTCCAATTAGTTCTTGAACAACGCCTCCAAAGCTTTTTTTGAATAGATAAAGTCCATATAATGGATTTTCTTTTCTGAAGTCTCCTGTTATACCATAGAAATTATATTTTTTATAATTGTTTTCAACAGCATATTTTACTCCTGCAAAGTGAATAGTATAAGCTGATTGAAATTGCATTAGGTTATCATCTGTTCCACCATATAGAGATAATACTTCATTACCATATATTAAGAATAAGATTCCACCTAATGTTTTTTTATTACCATATTCTTTTTTATAATTCTTTATTTTATCTAGTTGTTTATTTAATCTTTCAATAGAATCTTTATCTTGTTTATTAGCTTGTTCATACTTTTTTTCATTCATTTTAAGTATATTTTTATCATGCTTATAAGTTCTATCTTTTAGATTATGTTCAGTTTCTTCTAACTCTTTTTTTGTATTTTCTTCATATAGATTGAAGTCTATTTCACCAATTAGTATTTTTAATATACCAGAGTCATGTAGTGAATCCCACATTGCTTCATAATATGATAGTGGTCTATCAACAAATTCACGCCTATCTGATGTGTGCTCCATTATTTCTTTAAACAAAGGTAATTCATCACGTTCTATTTCTCTTGTTACTATACCAGATTTTTCATTCTTTCTTAGAATTTGTCTTGTTTTAGATTCCATATCTTTCATAACATCATCAAGACTTCTATCCGTGTTTATTACATGCATCCAACGTGGTTGAAGTGTGTCTTGCATTAGATTAAAGCCAAAATGCTTATAACCTAATTCTTTTAAATTATTTACACAGTCTTCATTATTAAAACCATTTTCAACTAGTTGTCCATTATTATCATGTTCTTTATATTCAACATATGGATCTATTTTTATAAATATTGCTTTTTCTTTTTTAGCATATTCTTTTATTTGCTTAGTAAATTCTTTTAATACTTTTTTATCATGATAATCTATTAAGAATCCACGAGGAGCATAAAACATTTTCTTTTTTACAATTGGTAGTGTTTTTGAAAGTATTAGACTACCAGCAACTATTTTGTCTTTATCTTTTAGGACTAAATAATGACTATCCCAATTATTATTACTTTTTAAATCAGCCCATTCTTTTGTTTGATGAAAGGTAATTTGAGGATGCTTATCTGCCCATTTTTTAAATTCTTTACTCGTTATTTTCTCTAATTTCATTTTTTAACTCCTTTTTACTTTTCTTTCTTATAAGATTTCTATAAATAGGAACTAATTTAGTAAAGACAAAATACATAAAATGATTAGTTATATAATCCCATTCACCCATAAATTCTACATAGTCTCCACCGAATTTCTTTTTAAATTCATGAAGACCTAGTCTTGGATTATCTTTTGATAAGTCACCTATAGTACCAAATTGATCATATATTTCAATACCTTGTTCTTTACAGTATTTAATATGTTCAAAATAAGTATTATAGTTTACATATGTTTCTGATAAGATATTATGGTTTCCAGCATATAATACCCAAGCTTTATTACCATATTCAATAATCATATGAGCAGATAATGTTATGTCATTACCGTATTCATGACGATATTCTGTATATTTTTCTATTTCTTTTGTTAAGTTTTCTTTTTGTTTGGTTAATTCATTTAACTTGTTTTTAGCACTTTTACTTAGATTATCTATTGGTAAGATAGATATTTGATTATTAATATCTTTTAGAGTTTTTTCTAAAGCATTTATTGTTTTAGTAATATGTACTTTACCTAAGAATAGAGTAGCTTTAGAATTTTCATTACCATTAAATATTTCATATAGAGTTTCATAATAATCTTCAGTATATGATATAAAGTCTTTTCTATTTTCTGTTAGAGTCATTAAGTGATAAAACTCTTTTAAATCTTTCTTAGTACCTATTACTACTTCAGTATCTAGTTTTAGGCTTTTAGCAATTCTTTGTTTAGTTGTTTTAGAAAAGTGACTTTCTATTTCATCTAAGTCTTGTTTTAAATCTATTCTAAAACTATAACGTGGTTGCATTGTCTCAAAGTTTTTAGTGAAGCCTTGATGTTTATAACCTAGACTTTTTAATGTTTTGAATATCTCTTCATGATTATTAGTTAATTCTACTTCTTCATTTAGATAGTTATATTCTTTAATAATAATATCTGGATCTATTTTTATAAATATTGCTTTTTTACTTTTAGCAAATTCTACTACTTTTTTAGTCATTTCTCTAACTATTTCTTTTTTATTATAATCTAGTACATATCCACGTGGTGCATAGAAATAGGTAAAATTCATTGGTAGTTTTTTTTCTAATAATAATGTAGCGCCTACTAACTCATTGTTTTCATTTACTAATCCTAAATAATATGGTGTAAGATTCTTTTTTGCTTTAGCAAACTCTCCCCATGACAAAGATTGTAGGAAATGAGATTTAGTTTTATGATTTTTTACGTAGTCATCGAATTCTTCTTTAGCTACATTTTTTAACTTTAGCATGTAATTACCTCACTTTCGTTATTTTTAGTATAACATATATTTTAGGTAAAAAGAAAAAAAGACTTAGTCTTTTTCTATTTTTTCAAATACTAATGTTGCTTGAATTCTATCTCCACCCATTAATCCTTTAGAACCAGATGATGCTGTTGATATTGTATGTAGTCTATATCCTTTACTAGCTTGTGTGTTTATAACATTTTCTAGTTCAGTTAGATTACCTGATCCAGTTCCTAAGAATTTTTCTTTTAGTACGACTTGTAACACAACATATTTCATTTTATTTCCTCCTTTATTTTATTTTATTTTATCATATTTTTTTATGATATAATATGAGATAGGTGATTTTATGCGACTTAGAAATGTCAAAAATAAAGAAGAAATATTAAGTAGTTCAAATTATTTTATTAGTGATGGTACAGAGTATTTTGGTAAATGGAATGAGCTATTTGGTAATAATAATCCTATATATATTGAGATTGGTATGGGTAAAGGTAAATTTATAATAGATAATGCAAAAAAGTATAAAGATATTAATTTTATTGGTATTGAAAAATATGATAGTGTTTTAGCAAAAGCTGTACAAAAGATTGATGAAGATCTACCTAATCTTAGGATGCTTAGATTAGATGCTTTGAATATTGATCAAGTATTTTATAAAGAAATTAATAGAATATATCTTAATTTTTCTGATCCTTGGCCTAAGAATAGGCATCATTTAAGAAGATTAAGTAGTAGAGTATTCTTAGAGAAATATGATCAAATATTTAGAGATAATAAAGAGATATTTATGAGAACTGATAATAGAGATTTATATATTTACTCATTAGAGTCCTTTAGTGAGTATGGGTATATACTTAAAGATATTAGTTTTGATTTACATAATAGTAGTGAAGAATTAATTACTACAGAGTATGAAGATAAATTTAGTAATATGGGTATGCCTATATACTCTGTGGTTGCGAATAAAGATAAATAATAATATAATAAAAGTGTTGATAGAACTATGTCTAAAATAGTAAAAGCTATCAAAAATGTGTTAATTTTACAAAAAGTTTGATATAATGTATTAAGAGTAGGTGAAATATGAAGAAATTACTTGTTTTACTCTCTATTTCTGTTATTTTGTTAACAGGATGTAGTATTAAAAAATTAGATGATAAGAACATTAGTAAGAATGTAAGTATATTGTTAAGCGAAAAAGTAAATTTACATAATGCTTACTTTGAAGGTTATAAGTATTATGTTCCTAAGAGTTTAAGATTTGAAACTAAGGAAGATTATAATGCTATATTTAGTGATAAAAGTAATAATAAGTATTATTTATATGTAGATGTTATTAGTTATTATCATAAAGAACCTAATAATTATAAAGAAGATAAGAATGTTCATTATTCTAAGAAGTTGAATTATAATGGAAAAACTGGCTATTTACAAATAAATAAAGTTAAAGGTAAATTCTTTATACAATTTGTTTATAATTATGCTAAAATTGAAGCTTATGTTGATGAAAAACATTTAACAGAAGCAATTAATAATATGTGTTGTGTTTTAAGAACAATTAAATTTAATGATAAAGTATTAGAGAGTTTAGTAGGAGAGAATGTTTTAAGTTATAAAGAAGAAAGTTTTTCTTTATTTAAAGCTAAGACTTCAACTAACTTCTTAGATGTTGTTTCTAAGTATGAAACAGATGATTATAATAAAGATTTAGAAGATGAGAAAATTGAATTGTCCTTAGAATAACTAAAAGAGGTGAGTCTATGGGTTTATTATCGAAACTAAAAGATGCTCTTTTTGAAGAGGAGTATGTCGAAGTAGAAGAGAAACCTAAAAAAGAGAAAAAGGTAAAACCTAATAAAGTTGATGAAAAGAATAATAATTCTAAACCAATAGCTAAAAAGATTGTCTTACCTGGTAGGGAGGAACGTGTTGAAGAAATCGAAGAAGAAGAATTAAGAGATGAAGATTTTGAAATACGACCAAAAGATGACATTGTTAAGAAAAAGGTATTAGAAGAAGTAGAAGAAGAGCTAGAGGAGCCTAAACTTAGACCTCAGACACCTGAATTCTTAATGATGGATGATGACGATGATTATAAAGTTAAGGATGATTATGTCATACCAGAAGATAAAGAACCTATTAAAGAGGAATTTAAAGAAGAAGTAGTAGAAGAAAAAGAACCTTATGTTGATAAGTATAGGGATGAGAGATATTCTTATTATCAAACTTCTAGACCAAGTGATAGAGAACATATGCCATATGGTATTAAGAAAGATGAAGTAAGAGTACAAGATTATGGTTTATATGAAAAGAAGGAAGAAAAGAGTGGATTTAAACCTTCACCTATCATTTCACCAATTTATGGTATTTTAGATAAAAATTATCGTAAAGAAGATGTTGTTCAAAAAAGAGAAGTAAGATTAACTAGTAGTTATGCTAGAGGTAATGTCAGTATTGAAGATGTTAGAAAGAAAGCTTATGGATCTTTGAGTGATGACATTGAAAGAGAAATAGAAGAAGATATTAATGATAAGGTAGAACCAAAAGAAGAAGTAAAAGTAGAAGAAACTGTAAATGATGCTGAAGAAGAAAATCTTCTTGTTGATTTAAGTGAAGATAAGGATAAGCCTTTTGTTAAAGATGTAACGATGGGTGATGCTTTAGAATATTATTCAGATTTAGGTTTAGAATATAATGTAGATTATATGGATGCAAGTAAGGAAAAAGCATCGGGAAGAAGAGTTAAAGAAGAACCAAAAGAAGCAGTGGTTGAAGAAGAATCTTTAGATGAACCTAAATTAGAAGTAATAAAAGAAGAAAAAACTCCTGAAGTGGAAGAAAAAACGGAAGTAGTAGAAGAAAAACAAGAAGAGACTCCTACTTTAGAAGTTGAAGAAGATAAAAAAGAAGATACTGAAGCTCAAGATACAGATGACAATTTATTTGATTTAATTGATTCTATGTATCAAGAAGAAGATTAGGAGGTTAATATGGAGTTTTTAAGTTCATTTTTACCAATATGTTTATATGTAGTAGCAATTATATTATTAATTGTATTGATTATTCTTGGAATACGTATGATAAAAATACTTGATAAAGTTGATAGAGTAGTTGATAATGTTGAAGATAAGATTAATTCATTTAATGGATTATTTGGTGCAATTGATAGAGCTACTGATGGAATTGCTACATTTAGTAATAGTATGTTTAATTCTATTTCAAAAGTAATAAATAGAGTTATAAATAGAAAGAAAAAATATAAAGAGGAGGATGATTTCTATGAGTAAAAATAGGGGAATAGGAAAATTTGTATTTGGAGCTGCAATTGGAGCAGGACTTGGTCTTTTATTTGCACCTAAGAAAGGTAGTGAGTTAAGAGCTGATCTTAAAGATAAGTTAGATGATTTAGTAAAACAAATCAGAAATATTGATAAAGAAGAAATTAAAGCTCAATTTGATGAAAAAGTTGAAGAAATTAGAGAAGAATTAAGAGACTTAGATAAAGAAAAAGCTTTAAATATTGCTAAAAAGAAAGCTGCTGAATTAAAAGATAAAACTCAAGAATTAGTAGATTTAGCTATTGATAAAGGAACTCCTATCTTAAGAGATGCAGCAGAAGAAGTAAAAGAAAAAGTTATTTCTGTTACAAAAGATGTTATTAAAAAATTAGAAAAGAAAGAAAAATAGTGATTAGTATCACTGTTTTTTGTTGACAATTTAAGTATGTATGATAAAATATATTTGTGTTTTCGATGAAAAACTCGAAGTAGAATTATTATTTGTTTTAAGAGATTTAGTGGTTGGTGAGAACTAAAAGATAATAATAATTTGAATTACAGGTTTGGAGAAAAATCGTTAATCGCGTTAAGATTTTAAGTGCATGTTTTAGACATGAATTAAGGTGGTACCACGAGCTATTCGTCCTTAGGATGATGGCTCGTTTTTTTATTATAGGAGGTGGTTTAGTGCATACTGAGTATGAGGTTAGAGTACTTGAGATAGATAAAGAAAAAGTACTTAAAAGATTAGAAGAAGTAAAAGCTACTTTTCAATGGGATGAAGTGCAAAAAAGATATGTTTATGACTTTATACCTAAAGTAGATAATAAATGGATTAGACTTCGTACAAATGGTAAAAAGACAACTTTGACTATTAAAAACTTAGTTTCTTCAGAAATTGATGGTACACAAGAGTTAGAAATTGAAGTAGATAGTTTTGAAAGATGTAATTTAATATTAAAAGAATTAGGTTATGAACCAAAAGGATATCAGGAGAATAGAAGAAGACAGTATGTTTTAAACGGAGTTGAAATTGATATCGATGATTGGCCTTTTATTCCTACATATTTAGAGATAGAAGGGCCTTCAGAAGAAGCTGTTTATAATGTGTTAGAAACATTAGGTTATAGCAGGGAAGTTGCTACTAGCAGAGATGTAGATGGCATATATAAAGATTATGGATATGATTTAAGTAATATAAAGATATTAGAATTAGAGGAGGAAAGAAAATGACTTTATTTGAAGACTTAGAATGGCGTGGACTAGTACAAGATATTAGTAGTCCAGAATTAATTGATAAATTAAATAAGGGAGGAATGACTTTTTATATAGGAACTGATCCTACTGCAGATTCAATGCATATAGGACATTATTCTTCATTTTTAATATGTAAGAGGCTTGCTAAAGCTGGTCATAGACCTTTATTATTAGTAGGAGGAGCAACAGGATTAATTGGTGATCCAAAACCTAGTGCTGAGAGACCTTTAATTACTAAAGAAGAAGTTGATAAGAATATCAAGGGCTTAACTGCTCAAGCTAAAAAAATATTTGGATTTGAAGTTGTTAATAACTGGGATTGGACTAAAGATGTTAATATTTGTGATTTCTTAAGAGATTATGGTAAATATTTTAATGTTAATTATATGTTAGCTAAAGACCATGTTAAATCAAGAATGGATGTTGGAATTACATATGCTGAGTTTTCTTATATGTTACTTCAAGCAATGGATTTCTACTATTTATATAAAGAATATGGTTGTGAATTACAAGTAGCTGGATCTGATCAGTGGGGTAATATTACTTCTGGTATTGAATTGATTAGAAAGAAATTAGATAAAGAAGCTTATGGTATGGTTATGCCTCTTGTTACTGATAGTCAAGGTAATAAATTCGGTAAGACTGAAGGAAATGCTTTATGGTTAGATGAGAATAAAACTTCTTCATATGAGTTTTATCAATATCTAATTAATCTAGAAGACTCTATGATTATTGATTATTTGAAAAAGCTTACTTTCTTAAGTAAAGAAGAGATAGAGAAGATTGAAAAAGAAAATAATGAACATCCAGAGATGAGAATTGCTCATAAAGCATTAGCTCGTGAAATTATTACTGATTTACATGGAGAAGAAAGTTATAATGAGGCTGTTAAGATTAGTGAAAGTTTATTTAGTGGAGATATAGCTAATTTTACTGAAAAAGAAATATTAGATGCCTTTAAGGGGTTAGAGCCATTTACTATTAAAGAAGATTTAAAAATAGTTGATTTATTAGTAGAAGGTAAAATTTGTTCTAGTAAGAGAGAAGCTAGAGAATTTGTTAGTAATGGTTCAATTACTTTAAATGGAGAAAAAGTAACTGATTTAGAATTTGTAGTATCTAAAGACAAATGTTTAGTTAATAAATATATTGTTGTTAGACGTGGTAAAAAGAAATACTTTATTGGTATTTATGAATAATTTACATTAAGAAAATACTTATTTTTAGTATTTTCTTTTTATTTGTAGAAAAAAAATAAGAGTTTTGCTACAATGAAAATGAAGGTGTTTTTATGAATAAGAAATTATTAAAAGGATTAAAATTTATCACAATAGTATGTGTAATTATATTAATAATTGAATTAATATATTTTATATATGTTGGTTTTTATAGAAAAGATAAGTCAATATTATTTGATGGATATAATAGTATTGCTTTAACTGATGATGGATTTGTTACTGTAGGTAGTAATAATGATAATGAGAAATATTATGAGAAAGCTAAGATAATTAAATATAATGAAAGAAGAGAAAAGATATTTGAGAAATTATATAATAAAGGGTTAAATGGCTCTTTCTTTGGAGTAGCAGTTGATTCTGATATTACTGTTGCGGTTGGTGGTTATGAAGCTACTAATAAAGAACATAAGAATAATAATCGTAGTGCTTTAATGGTTGCTTATGATAAGGATGGAGAAATATTATTTGAAAATGTATTTAATGAACTTAGTTATTCAAAATTTATGAATGTTAAAGTAGTAGATGATGGATATATTGTTTGTGGACAAAGTATTTATAGTTCTAATAAAGTTGGTAATAGTTCTTTAGGAGGAGCTTATCTAATTAAATATGATAAATCAGGAAACTTAGTATGGAAAGTAAACTATGGTAATAATAAGTCTGCTATATTTAATGATATATATATAGATGATAATTATATATATGCAGTTGGTTTAAATAATGATAGAGTTGGTATTATTGTTAGATACGATTTAGATGGTAATTATATAGATAGTAATGATTATAAGTATACTGATAGATTAGGATTTAGTGGTGTTACAAAGATGGATAATTATATATATGTTGCATCTGCTAATAGAAGAACTGCTAGTGATACTGATGCGATGATTATCAGGTATACAACTAATTTAAAATATGTAGATGAAGTAATATATACAGGAGAAGAATTAGAAAGATTTAATAAGATTATTACTGATAAAAATGATAATTTAGTTGCGATTGGATCTATGGCTACTACTACAGAAGATAAGAAAAATAAAATTAATGAATATAAATATAATGGTTTAATTGCTAAATACGATAAGGAACTTAAAAAGATTGCTGTTGTTACTTATGGTAATGATTATGATGATTATTTTAATGATGTAGTAGAATACGATGGTAGTTATATAGTAGTTGGGTATTCTTCTTATGAAAATGATGAATATTTTAGTAAGTATATAAAGTATAGTGATGCGTTAAAAGTATTGGAGATTGAATAATGAAGATATGTTTAGTAAGACATGGTCAAACTGAGTCTAATTTTGAAGGTGTTATACAAGGAAGAAAAAATGTAGAATTAAATGATACAGGTAGAAGACAATGTAAAAAATTAAAAGAAAAGATTAAAGATAATCATTATGATTTTTGTTATATGTCACCATTACTTAGAACAGTAGAGACTGCGATAATTATTATTGGTGATAGGGTAGAGACAGCACCAGATGATCGATTAATTGAACGTGAAATGGGAGAGCTTACTAATAAGAAAAGAGAAGAATATGATACTGTTAAGTATTGGGATTATAATTTAAATAGTGGTGATTTGGGAGTAGAAAAGGTACAAGATATATTTAATAGATGTAGAGATTTTTTAAGATATATCTTTGAAAAGTATGATGATGAGACTATTATGATAGTTAGTCATTCAGCTGTACTTAGATGTCTTAGACATTTATTACTTGGTTCTGATTTAGATGGTAATTTACTATATCCTATTGGTAATTGCTACTACGAAGAGATTGAAGTGGACAAAAAAAAGATATCTATCTAGATATCTTTTTAAATACATTATTTCAAATTACTTGTTATAGAATTCAACGATTAATGCTTCATTAATGTCAGCATTTAATTCATTTCTTTCAGGCATTCTTACATAAGTTGCTTCCATTTTTCCTTCATCATATGAAATGAATTCAACTCTCTTAGTTACTTTTGCTAAAGCTTCAGTAACTACTTTTAAGTTCTTGTCATCTTCTTTAATAGAGATTACATCACCAGTTTTAACTCTGTATGATGGAATATCAACTTTCTTTCCATTAACTGTTACATGTCCATGGTTAACTAATTGTCTAGCTCCTCTTCTAGTATTAGCAAATCCAATACGATATACTAAATTATCTAATCTTGATTCTAATAATCTTAAGAAGTTAGTACCGTGAACACCTTTCATTTTTGAAGCTTCATTGAAAGTTTTTCTAAATTGTCTTTCATTTACTCCATACATGAAACGAACTTTTTGTTTTTCTTTTAATTGAGTTCCATAATCTGATAATTTTCCTTTTCTTGCATTACCATGTTGTCCTGGACCATAAGGTCTTCTTGCTAACTCTTTTCCTGTTTCAGAAACAGAGAAACCAACACGTCTTGCTTGTTTGTAACTTGAACCTGTGTATCTTGACATTTACGTCACTCCTTTCATTTATACAATTTAAATGAAATAATTTAGCCATATCTTAGGGAGTTTTTCTTTCGCCTTAACAGCATTAGTTACTTACCAATGAAAAACACTTTAAAATATTCTAAATCTGCTGTCTCAAGTAAATTGCATTTATAATTATATGTTAAATTCGTTGATATGTCAAGGAATTGTTACTATTTCTTTGTTTTAATTAAATGTATGGAAAATAGATTTATAATGTGTTAAAATATATATGTAAGAATAGAGGTGAAGTATGCAAGGACAATTTTTAATTATTGGGTCAGCTTTTGTAATAGCACTTATTATTGTTATTATTCTTCTTCACTTTATTAGAAAACTTGAAATGTCTTATTATAGAAATAAAGTAAAAGATCTTGAAATTCAAAGAAATATGGTTGCTTCTACTCCAGTATTATTGGAGTTAAGTAAAGTAGAACCTATTATTAAGAATGATAA
>OCVV012879231.1_pt1 | contig 13495 bp, 15 predicted proteins | sample 1539721 | NCBI WGS metagenome assembly OCVV01 (sample SAMN02144230, study PRJEB22623) | gut metagenome | biome: sheep rumen | host: Ovis aries | place: New Zealand
CTTATCGCATTTTTGTTCGATTTTTGTTGATTTGTATTATAACACACTTCTTTATGGTTGTAAACTAAAAATATTGAAAAATACTGTTTATAATGCACAAATTGCATGCTATTGTAAAGAATTTGTCATTCTTTCCCGCTACTGTTTTTGAAAAACCTGTTGACTTTTGGCGGGTTATTTATTACAATTTACATAAGATAATTTATTGTGAGGTGCTATATCTGAACGAGCCTATCGTCAACCGTGAGATGCGGCAGACCGACGAGGAACTCCTGCGGGATTTTCTGTCGGGGAACGACGACGCCTTCGACATGATTGCGTCAAGGTATTTGGGACTGATTTCCTCAGCTGCCAAAAAATACCGCGGGATGGCGACGGATATAGACGACAGCGATATGATACAGGAGGGCATGGTGGCGCTGCTGTCCGCCTGCCGCACCTATGACGACAGCAAGGGCATGAGCTTCAAGAACTACCTGATGACCTGCGTCGAAAACCGCTACCGCTCGATGATGCGCTCATCGTCGCGACAGCGCGCTGTCCCCACCCGCAATATGATATCCCTCGAGGATGACGCAGAAGCTGCCTTTGATCCGACCGTGACCTCTCTTTCCGAGCTGGTCGAGACCAAGGAATACATCAACTCTCTGCACCGCATCCTCAAAAACAGCCTCTCATCCCTCGAGTACAAAGTAGCGATTTTGCACCTTTCCGGCTATACGTACAAAGAAATAGCACAGCGGCTGAACATTTCCCTAAAATCAGTTGACAATGCACAGACCCGTATACGTCAAAAGCTTTCTAGGTAATACACCCCGAAGAGAAATCAGACGGTGCAACTCCGCCGCGGGGTAAAATATATACCAAAAAGTGAGGTACACGCTATGTACGAAGACAAGATTCTCCGTTGCAAGGACTGTGGAAACGAGTTCGTATTCACAGCCGGCGAGCAGGAGTTCTACGCAGAGAAAGGTTTCGTCAACGAACCCCAACGCTGCAAGGACTGCCGTATCGCTCGCAAGAATGCAATCAGGGCTAATCGTGAGATGCACACGACCGTGTGTGCAGACTGTGGCGGCGAAGCAAAGATCCCATTTAAGCCGATGGAAGGCAAGGATTACTATTGCAGCGAATGCTTTGCAAAGCGCAAAGAAGCCGAAGAAGCGGCACAAGCTGAATAATAGATGAATAATTGCTTACAGCGTTCCGATTTGGAACGCTGTTTTTCTGTGTATGAGTCAAATGGACTATTGTATTTTTGCGATCGGTGTGTTATAATCGGCTTGTCAAATTAAAAACTATATTATGTTGAGATTGCCGCGGCACACAAGTGCCTCGCAACGACTATTTTTGGAGGTAATATTATGATCACAAAAGAAGCTATCATCGGCGACGTTCTGGACAAGTATCCGTCTACCGCTCCCCTGTTTTTACAGATGGGCATGCACTGCCTGGGCTGTCCCGCGTCCCGCGGCGAGAGCATCGAGGAAGCGTGCATGGTACACGGTGCTGACGCGGATAAGCTCGTCGAAGCGCTGAACAAGGCTGTCGGCGCGTAATGTCAATACTCAAACCCCATGGGCGGCTGTCGCTTTGCGCCGATTATGTGCGCGAAGGCAGCCGCCTTGCGGATATCGGGACAGATCACGGCTATCTGCCGATCGCGCTGTGTCTAAGCGGAAAGATCCCCTCGGCGGTCGCGTGCGACATCAACCCCCTTCCCCTGCGATCGGCTGAGGATAATATTGCTAAGTTCAGTCTGGGTAACGTGATAAAGACGCGTCTTTCGGACGGGCTGAAAGCAGTGTCATCCGACGAGGTCGATGACGTCGTGATCGCCGGCATGGGCGGCGAGCTGATCCGCGATATTCTGACCGCCGCGCCGTGGGTGAAGGATGAAGCAAAGCACCTTGTACTCCAGCCGATGACCCGTCACGACGACCTTGTCAAATGGCTGGTTGAAAACGGCTTTACCATCATTCAACAGGCGGCTGTCCTCGACGACGGCAAGTATTACACCGCCATTTCCGTCCGCTTTTCGGGTGAAAAAACACCGTGCGATCTGTATACCGCCGTTGTCGGAAGGCTCGATCTGCACGATGAAAACAGCCGCGGATTTCTCAACCGCAGTCTGCAAAATCTGCGCAACAAAAGCAAGGGCGACCCGTCGCTTTTGCCTGTCATACAACAACTGGAGGAGGCGCTGCATGAAGCTGAGTAATATCGTCGCGTTCGCGCAACAAATCGCGCCGTTTGATTTAGCGGAGGAATGGGATAACGTCGGATTATTGGTCGGCTCGCCCGAGTGGGAGGTCGATCGTGTTCTGCTTGCGCTCGATATCACCCCCGACGTTGTCGAGGAAGCGCGTCAAAAGGGCGTGAAGCTGATCATCAGCCACCATCCCGTCATCTTCTCACCCCTGCACACCCTCCGCCCCGATGACGCGGCGTATCTGCTCGCCAAATACGATATTGCGGCACTGTGCCTGCACACCAACCTCGACCGTGCCGAAGGGGGCGTGAACACCGCTCTGGGAGCGGCTTTGGAGCTGAAAAATACGACGCTTTATCCCGAGGATTTCCTGCTGGTCGGAGAGCCGCAGGAGCCCTGTTCCGCAGAGGAATATGCCGCGTTTATCAAAGAAAAACTGCACGCGCCGTCGGTACGCTTCACCGCGGGCACAGTCACCCGCGTCGCGGTATCCTCGGGCGGCGGCGGAGAAGGCGTGGAGCTTGCCGCAACATACGGCTTTGACGCCTTTGTGACGGGCGAGATGAAGCATCACCAATACCTCTATGCCAAGCAGCACGGTATTGCCGCGTTTGACGCGGGACATTTTTCGACCGAGGATGTGGTGATCGCCCCGCTGCAAAACAGATTTGCCGCAGAATTCCCCACGGTCAAATTCCTGATCAGTGAAGCCAACCCCTGCCCCTATCGGGCGGTCTGACCACTCCGCATTTTATGAGCGTATTCTTTGTGAATGCGCTTTTATTTTTTGCCCGCAAAATCAAAAAGTCTCTTTACAGTTTTAACAATTTGTAAATTTATCGCGAAAATATGAAAAATATTGCTATATATATGTAAAAAACGATTGCAAAAACCACAAGGGTTTGTTATAATGTTGTAGTGTTTATAACTATATCATGTGATAGTATGGGATTTATGGGGTTTTGACACAGCAACACTCCCGACCGCCATACATCAGGACAGGAACAAAAAGGCTTATGAGGATCAGAAAGAAAAAATGGGCGGAGCCTGAGCTTGCCGAATGCCGCTACTATTGTAACGAGCCCGAGAAGCACCGCGGCCGCTGGAAGGATTTCTTCGGCAACGAGAAGCCCATCGAGCTGGAGATCGGCTGCGGCAAATGCACCTTCTCCGCCGAAAAGGCAAGGCGTGATCCCGATAAAAACTTCATCGCGCTGGATATCAAGAGCGATATGCTGGGCGTAGGCAGGCGCAACGTCGAGCGGATCTTTGCCGAAGCGGGCAAATCCCCCGACAACATCGCGCTGGTACGCTGTAACGTCGAGCAGATCGACAAGGCGTTTTCCGCCGACGACCGCATCGCGGTGATGTACATCAACTTCTGCAATCCGTGGCCGCGTGAAAAGCACAAAAAGCGCCGCCTGACCTATCCGAAAAAGCTCAAAATGTACCGCGATTTTCTCACCGATGACGCGGTGATCTACTTCAAAACCGATGACGACGAGCTGTTCGAGGAAAGCATCGATTATTTCAACGAAGCGGGCTACACCATCCGCTATATCACCCGCGACCTGCACCACAGTGAGGTCACGGACAATATCATGACAGAGCACGAGAAGATGTTTTCCGACGAGGGCATCCCGATCAAATATCTAGAAGCGACGGTATGATATCGTACCGACCGACGCACTCAACAACCGACAAGGAGGCATAGCAACATGAGGCTACAGCGCATCTTAGCCGCCGTCATCAGCACGGCGCTGCTTCTGTCAGGCTGTTCCTCTTTAGGGCTCGGCAAATCCGAGATCCTCACCCCTCCCAAGGCGTCGGGCATTCGCGCCGAGGTACAGCGGCTGATCGAGAGCGACGCCGGCGGCAGCTTTTCGCTGATCTATCCGACCGACGGCTCCAATAAAAACGGCATGACGCTGCACGACGTCAATAACGACGGCGTCGAAGAAGCCGTCGCGCTATACTCCGCTGCCGACGGCACAGCGCGTATTCTGATCGCTCAGACGCGTGACGACGCCTTTCGGCCGTTGGGCAGCGCCGAGCTGCATTCGTCCAACATCACGGGGCTGAGCTTCATCGACTTTGACGGCAACGGCAGAGAGGAGCTCCTGCTGAGCTTCGATATCGGCACCCCTCACGCCGCGCTGCAAACCTTTTTGATCGGCGACGACGTGATCACATCGAACACGGAAGAAAACTTCGTCAACTATGTCACGGGCGATTTTGACAAGGATTCCTCGACGGATCTCCTCCTGATGACAGCGCCCGAGGGCGATTCCGCCGCCAAGGCAAGGCTGCTCTCCTACAGTGAAAATGGCTTTAGTGAAAAGACCTCTTGTGAGATCGACCCCTCTGTCACCTCCTACACCGGTCTGCGCTTCGATAAGCTCAGCGGCGATTTGAGCGGTGCGGCGGTTGATGGAGCGCTCGCCGACGGCGGCTATACGACGCAGCTGATCTACTATGATTCCGCGGCAAAGATCCTGGTCAACCCGCTGTATTTCAACAGCAATTATAAACGCAATATCCGCAATTCTCCCGTCACCTGCATGGATATCGACGGCGACGGTGAGCTCAACATTCCGCTGAGCTCTTTGATGGATCACGCAAAGGACGAGGATGAGAGCACCGTGTGCAGCGTCGCGCGGTGGAACGACTACGATCCCGAGCAGATGGGGCTGTCCTTCAAGAAGGACGCTGTCCTGTGTGAGAAATTCGATTTCATGCTGTTGTTCGATACCGACAAGCTCAAAACCGTTACGGCGCGTTATGCCGCCGACAACGCCGTCAAGCTGTATAACGTCAGCTACAAGGACGGCGAGCCCGTATTGGGCAAGGAGCTGCTCACCGTCTACCGCTATGATAAATCGAGCTATGACAGCAGCCTAAAAGCTCAGGCACAGCTATATGAAACAACCGATTATACCTACACCTATATCCTCAACGAGGGCGCGCCCTTTTCTCACGATGATATCAAGGAGAGCTTCAAGCTGCTCTCGGACACTGCTGCTTCCAAACAGAAATAATCAGATACATAACTGTGTATCTGCTGATAATATCCTGTAAACACATCCTGAACGGAGGTTAAAATTATGAAAAAGATTCTGGTATGCGAGGACGAAGCCGCGATCCGCGACTTTGTGGTAATCAATCTCAGAAGAGCCGGCTATGACGTAGTCGAGGCGGACTGCGGCGAGATGGCGCTCGAAAAGTACGAGGAACAGGGCGGCGACTTTGACGTAGCCATCCTCGATATCATGATGCCCGGCATCGACGGTCTGCAGGTCTGCAAGGAGCTGCGCAACAAGAACTCCGGCATCGGCATCATCATGCTGTCGGCACGTACACAGGAGATGGACAAGGTCACCGGCCTGATGCTCGGCGCCGACGACTACATCACCAAGCCCTTCTCCCCTTCGGAGCTGACCGCGCGCGTCGACTCCCTGTATCGCAGAGTATCCCTCTCCGAGCAGCGCAGCGAGAACAACTTCAAGGAGGAGCTGCAGAGCGGTATCTTCACCCTGAATCTGAGGAACCGCGCGCTGATGAAGAACGGCAAGATGATCGAGCTGACCCAGGTCGAGTTCCAGATCATGGAATACTTCTTCTCAAATCCCGGCGTAGCGCTCGACCGTACCGATATCCTCAACCACGTATGGGGCGAGGCGTATGTCGGCGAGGAAAAGATCGTCGACGTTAACATCCGCCGCCTGCGCATGAAGGTCGAGGACGAGCCCTCTAACCCCAAGTACATCGTTACCGTATGGGGTCTGGGCTATAAGTGGGACACGGTGTAAACCGCATCGCGGTTTACTAATGAATACTGAAGATTGAAAACTTAAGAATGAAGAATAAAGGGAGGGCTGCGCCCTCACCCGGTTATAATTGATCGAGCGAAGCGAGTAACCTTCATTATTCATTATTCAATTTTCAGTTTTCAGTTTTAATATCAAAATAATTGGGGTCCCCGAAAAGCCCCTGCTTTTTGGGGAGACGAGGAACCGTCACACGAGCACGATAGTAATTTCCTCTGCGAAATTGCTATCAGCGAGTACGACGCGTGACGAGGAGGTGACAGCGATGTTCAAAGGAATCAGTAGGCGATGGTTGATCAACACCTTTGGTGTGGTATCGGCGATCGTTGTTTTGCTGATCATTTGTGTGTCTGTCGCTGTTCACTCCACCTGTTATTCTACGGTTGAGAAGGAGCTGATCAACCGTACCCAAAAGCTCAACAACCTTTTCCCTGACGGCATTTGCGAGAGCGCCGAGACCTTTGAGGAGCGCGCCTCCGCCTATGCCACCGACTTTACCGATAAGGACGAGATGGAGGTACAGATCCTCAACGCCTCGGGCAGAGTGATCACGACCTCCGCGGGCTTCGGCGCGGATTCGGAGAACATCCCCGACTATACGCAGGCGCAGTCCTCCGACACAGGTCTCGGCCGCTATTCCGGCCGGTCCGATTCGGGCGAGCGGATCATGGCATTCACCACGATCATCAAGAGCCCTCAGGGCACCGAGCTCGGCGCGGTACGCTTCGTCACCTCACTGCGCAAGGCGGATTCAAGGGTGTTTCTCTACACCGTCATTGCGATCATCGTCGGACTGCTGATCATCACGGCCGTCGCGGTATCGGGCTACTATTTTATCCGCTCGATCGTCCGACCCGTCCGCGAAATGACCGAGACCTCGCGACAGATCGCGCAGGGCGATTTCACCGCCAAGGTCGATAAAATGTATGACGATGAGATCGGTGAGCTCAGCGACAGCATCAACGATATGGCAAAGGAGCTCGACGCGAACGAAAAGCTCAAAAACGACTTTATCTCGCGCGTATCGCACGAGCTGCGCACTCCGCTGACCGCCATCAAGGGCTGGGCGGAGACCATGCAGTACGGCGTGCCCGACCGCATCACGCTTGAAAAGGGCATGAGCGTCATCGTCAAGGAAAGCTCGCGCCTGACCTCGCTGGTAGAGGAGCTGCTCGACTTCTCTAAGCTCCAAAGCGGCAGACTGACCATGCAGATGGAGCGCATGGATATCCTCGCCGAGATCGACGAGGCGGTCTATATGCTCAAGGAACGCGCCCTCTCCGAGGGCAAGCACCTCTTGTATGACGACCCCGAGGAGATGCCCATCATCTACGGCGACAAAAACCGCCTCAAGCAGGTATTCCTCAACGTCATCGACAACGCGCTCAAATATACGCCCGAGGGCGGCATGATCGGCGTACAGGTCTATCAGGATTATAAGGAACACACCATCAAGGTTGTGGTCGCTGACAACGGCTGCGGCATCAAGGCAGAGGATCTGCCCAAGGTCAAAGATAAATTCTACAAAGCAAATCAGAAGATCAACGGCTCCGGCATCGGACTGGCGGTAGCCGACGAGATCATCAAAATGCACAAGGGCTCGCTCGATATCGAGAGCTCGCCCGAGGTCGGTACCACCGTCACCATCACCATCCCGATCTTTAATGAAGCGGCGGCGCTGGATGACGACACCCAGCCCTTAGGCGGGATGAACCAGCCCTTACAGCCGCCCACCGCATAAACCATCACCATAGTATGGAGGAGAACGTATATGACGCCCATAAAGAAAGCGCTGATCGAATGTCTGATCGGTATCCCGATCGTATTCGGCTTAGCCACCTTATTTGACTATCTCTACAAAACGCTGATCCAGCAAAACACCTATACGTTCAGCCCCACCACACCGCTGTTCTGCGTCGGCGTATGGGTCGTGATCGTCATCATCACCCATTTCGCCCGCAAGAATAAACAAGACAAATAACGACGAAATCTTTCGTCAAATATCCTTTTCGGGATACGGACGACCGGCGCCTGTCAAGTTTGAGGACAAAGTATGATTCAAATAGACGAAGTAATGCTTATAAAGTTTTAAGCGTTACAGGCTGCTATAGATATATAAAGAAGGTATTCAATGAAAAAACAGGACAAAAAGCAACAGAAGCGCATCACCTCCATCGGCGGCTCCGCCCTGATCGAAGGCATCATGATGCGCGGACCCAAGCGCACCACCGTCGCGTGCAGGGTCGATAAAGACAACATTTACACCGAGGACATCGAGGTAAAGCCGCTGTTCAAATCGAAGTTCTGGAAGCTCCCCTTGATCCGCGGGATCGCCGGCATGATCGACAGCATGCGCCTGAGCTACAAGGCGCTCGGACTGTCCGCCGACAAGGCGATGGAATCGGGACTGGTCGAGGAGGAAGAACCCTCCAAGTTCGAAAAATGGCTGGACGAGAAGTTCGGCGACAAGCTGATGAACGTCATCATGGTCATCGCGTCCGTACTGGGCATCGCGCTGGCGATCGGACTGTTTGTCGTTCTGCCGTCCATGCTGTTCACATGGCTGATCAAGCCCCTCCTGACAGGATGGGGTGAAGAATCCACCAGAATTCTGCAATCCGCCTTTGAGGGCGTATTAAAAATCGCCCTCTTCCTCAGCTACCTGTCTTTGGTTTCTCTGATGAACGATATGAAGCGCGTGTTCCAGTATCACGGCGCTGAGCATAAAACCATCTTTTGCTATGAAAATGACGAAGAATTGACCGTTGAGAACGTCCGCAAGCAAACCCGCTTCCATCCGCGCTGCGGCACCTCGTTCTTAGTCGTCACCCTGCTCGTGAGTATTTTTGTCGGCTTATTCATCCCGACCTTCCCGAATCTGCCGATCCTGCGGCCGATCCTCCGACTGCTTCTGGTTCCCGTAATGGTCGGTCTGGGCTATGAGTTCATCAAGCTCTGCGGTAAGTACGATAACAAGCTCACCCGTATTCTCGCCACACCCGGCCTCTGGGCACAGCGCATCACCACCAGAGAGCCCGCCGACGAGATGATCGAATGCGCGATCGAAGCGATGAAGGCGGTCATCCCCGATGACGGCTCCGATATCATCAATGATTGTTCCTGCGCTCGATAACGCCGTCAAAAGCCTGCTTTCGCGCGCAGGCGTAGAGAATCCCGACGGCGACGCAAGAGAGATCCTCTGCGCGGTACTGGAATGTGACCGCACACAGCTGATCCTGCGACAGGACGATATCCCCGAGGGGCTTTGTGACAAAGCCATCGCGATGGCACGCCGCCGCATCAGCGGCGAACCGCTCCAATACATCCTCGGCTCATGGAGCTTTATGGGACGCAACTACAAGGTCGGCGAGGGCGTGCTGATCCCGCGCGACGATACGGAGGTGGTGGTCACGGAGGCGTTGAAGCTATCCGAGGACACCCCCGAGCCCGTGATCGTCGATCTGTGCGCGGGCTCGGGCATTATCGCGGTCACACTGGCAAAGGAACTGCCGAACGCCACTGTGTACGCTGTCGAGAAAAGCGACGCCGCTTTTTCCTATCTGACGGAGAATATCACGCTCAATCAGGCAAAAGTCAACGCGATCCACGCCGATCTGCAAGACTGCGTCAGCGATTTCAAGGACGGCTCATTGGATATGATCGTGTCCAACCCTCCGTATATCCGCTCCGCCGAGATCGCCGATCTGCAACAGGAAGTGCAGTATGAGCCGCGACTGGCGCTGGACGGCGGCGAGGACGGCTATGACTTCTACAAAATGATCATCACTCTCTGGACGCCAAAGCTCAAAAAGGGCGGCGCCATCGCCTTTGAGATCGGCGAAGGACAATTCGACACCATCGCCGCAATGCTGAAAAACGCAGGCTATACCGCTATCAGCGGCACCCCCGATATCCAAAACATCACCCGCGCCGTCACGGCAAAAAAAGGCTCCTTTTCCTAAGGGAGCTGTCGCGGACACTTGTGTCACGCGACTGAGGGTTGATACGCTGTTATCAAATGCCATTAAATAGAATAAATCACGCACGACAACCCTCCGGCATGGACAAGCGTGTCCATGCCACCTTCCTTAGAAAAGGGAGGCAGAATAGAATTTTTGTTCGAAAAAACTTGCTTCTTTCAAACATATATGCTATAATAACCCCGTAAATCACAGAAACCAAAGGAGAAAATGATTATGGCTCTTGATAAAAACAAAGCGCTGGAAACAGCGTTATCACAGATCGAAAAGCAGTTCGGCAAGGGTGCCGTCATGAAGCTCGGCCAGAACACCCACATGAACGTCGAGCATATCTCGACAGGCTCGCTGAGCCTTGATATCGCGTTGGGAATCGGCGGTCTGCCCCGCGGCAGAATCGTCGAGATCTACGGACCCGAAAGCTCCGGTAAGACCACCCTCTCCCTGCACTGTATCGCCGAGGGTCAGAAGAACGGCGGCAACGTCGCCTTCATCGACGTAGAGCACGCGCTTGATCCCGTCTATGCCGCCGCGCTGGGCGTCGACGTCGACAGCCTCTTGGTATCTCAGCCCGACACCGGTGAGGACGCGCTCGAGATCGCCGAGGCGCTGATCCGTTCCGGCGCGATCGACGTCATCGTCATCGACTCCGTCGCGGCGCTCGTTCCCAAGGCTGAGATCGAGGGCGAGATGGGCGACAGCCACGTCGGTCTGCACGCACGCCTGATGTCGCAGGCACTGCGCAAGCTCGCAGGCGCGATCAATAAGAGTAACTGCGTCGCCATCTTCATCAACCAGCTGCGCGAGAAGGTCGGCGTGGTCTACGGCAACCCCGAGGTCACCACGGGCGGCAGAGCGTTAAAGTTCTATTCCTCTGTCCGTATCGACATCCGCCGTATCGAGACATTAAAGTCCAACGGCGAAATGGTCGGCTCGCGCACCAGAGCGAAGGTCGTCAAGAATAAGATCGCTCCCCCCTTCAAGGAGGCGGAGTTCGATATCATGTACGGCGAGGGTATCAGCCGCGTCGGCGAGCTGATCGATCTTGCCGTCAAGGCGGACGTCATGCAAAAGAGCGGCGCATGGTTCTACTACGGTGAGACCCGTCTGGGACAGGGTCGCGATAACGTCAAGGAGCTGCTCAAGAGCGACGACGCACTGCGTGAGAAAATCGAAAAGGAGCTCTGGGAGAACGTCGATAAGCTGACCTCCCGCCCCAAAAAGACCGCCAAGGCGGCGGCAAAGGCGGCTCCCGCGCCTGCGCCTGCTCCCGCTCCCGCAGCCGCACCCGATAAAAAGAAAAAGAACGCTAAGATCGACATTCTTGTCGAAGACTGATGCAGATCACCGCGATTGAGCCCCGCCGCAAGGGGCTCTCCGCTCTCTATATCGACGGCGAGTTCGCGATGAAGCTCGACGCCGAGGTAATCCTCGCCCACCGCTTTGACGTAGGGCGTGAGATCAACGATGAACAGCTCCACGCGTGCGTCCTCGACTCAGACAGAAAGCGCTGTAAGGACAAGGCGCTGTGGCTGATCTCCTACCGCGATCACTCGCGCCGCGAGCTGTTCGATAAGCTCAAAAAGGATTACGGCGAAGAAAGCTGTGAGGCGGCGATCAATCGCCTCGAGGAGCTCGGGCTCATTGATGACGAACGTTACGCCCGCCGTTATGCCGCCGATCTGTTCCAAATCAAGCACCTGTCCGAGCGCGGCGTACGCCAAAAGCTCTATGAAAAGGGCATTGACCGCGACCTGATTGACGAGGTGCTCAGCGAATTCACCGTTGACGAGGATGAACAGATCCGAGCGATCATTGAGAAAAAATACGCGCGCTCCCTGACAGATGACAAGGGGCGCCGTCGCTGCGCTAACGCGCTGGCACGGATGGGCTTTTCTTACGGCAGCATCCGCAGTGTGATGCGCGAATATACAGAGATAGAGGAATATTGATATGGCAAGCGTAGGAATCGTTTCCCTCGGCTGCGCGAAGAACCGCGTAGACGCCGAGATGATGATGTATCAACTGAATCAGGCAGGTTTTCAGCTCAAGGAAGACCCCGCCATGGCTGACGCCGTAATCGTCAACACCTGCGGCTTCATCGAATCCGCCAAGCAGGAAAGCATTGATGAGATCCTCGAGCTTGCCATGCTGAAAAAGGAAGGCAAGATCAAGGCGATCATCGTCACAGGCTGTCTTGCCGAGCGCTACAACAGCGACATCATGAAGGAGCTGGGCGAGGTAGACGCCGTCATCGGCATCGGCAAAAACGCCGATATCGGCACCGTAGTGCAACAGGCTCTTGCCGGACAAAAAGTTGAGGATTTTCCCGACAAAATGCTCCTGCCCATGGAGGGCGGCCGCGTGCAGAGCACCGAGTCCCACTGGGCGTATCTCAAGATCGCCGACGGCTGTGACAACTGCTGCACCTACTGCGCCATTCCGCTGATCCGCGGTTCCTTTCGCTCGCGCAAGATGGAAACGATCATCGAGGAAGCCGAGCGGCTCGTGCGTAACGGCGTCAGAGAGCTCAACGTTATCGCGCAGGACACCACGCGCTACGGCGAGGACAACTACGGCAAGCTGATGCTCCCCGAGCTGCTCCGCCGCCTGTGTCAAATCGAAGATCTGCGTTGGATCCGCGTGCTGTACTGCTATCCCGACCGACTGACTGAAGAACTGCTCGACACCATCCGTGAAGAGGAGAAGATCGTCAAATATATCGACCTGCCGCTCCAGCACTGCAACGGCAGGGTGCTGCGCGCGATGAACCGCCGCGGCGATAAAGAGAGCCTGTTGGCGCTCGTACAACACATCCGCGAGAAAATTCCCGGCGTGATCCTGCGCACTACTCTGATCACGGGCTTCCCCGGTGAGACGGAAGAAGAATTCGAGGAGCTGAGCGACTTTGTCGCGCAGACGGGCTTTGAGCGCCTCGGATGCTTTGCGTACTCGCAGGAGGAGGATACTCCCGCCGCACTGCTGCCCGATCAGATCGACGAGGACGTCAAAAAGCGGCGCGCCGAGATCATCACCGAGCAGGAAGCGCTGATCATGGACAAGTGGTGTGAGAGCATGATCGGCAAAGAGATCGAGGTGCTCACCGACGGCTTTGACCGCTATGCGGACTGCTTCTTCGGACGCTCCGCCTTTGACGCGCCCGAGGTGGATCCCTGCGTATTCTTCACCACACCTGAGCGCAAGCCGCGTTCGGGCGAGCTCGTACGCGTGCGCGTCACCGATCATATCGATTGCGATTTGGTCGGCGAGATGATCGAATAGGCAATCATCCGACTCAAAACTGTCACAACTCTATCAATAAAGCACCTGTGAAGCAATGGTTTAATTTGCTTCACACAACCATTTCATAAAGCAGAAATGGTTCGGGAGGAGCGCTGTTGCATGGGAGTTGTATGCCAAATCAGCTAACGCATGGGTGCTGTAACCAAAATCAAGATTTTGACAGCACCTCAACAGAT
>OCVV011344950.1_pt1 | contig 13491 bp, 20 predicted proteins | sample 1539721 | NCBI WGS metagenome assembly OCVV01 (sample SAMN02144230, study PRJEB22623) | gut metagenome | biome: sheep rumen | host: Ovis aries | place: New Zealand
TATTGTACGTCATACAGAAGAAGTTGTATGTTTAGCTAATGGTGTAGTGCCAAAGCCTCATGATCATTTAACTGATGTAGAATTAACTCCTACAGCTAGTGCTGATCATCCAATTCGTTTAATTAACGTAAGTAAAGGATGGCGTACTCAGTTAACAACTGGTAGTATTACTGGTTAGAAGGCTATTAATTTTAGAAATCCAGCAATGATTGGTAAGAATTCTTCTGATCAGCCTATTGACCAAATTACTGAGCGTGGCGACCATATTCGTATTTTCTGGGATGAAGTTTTAACAAGCAATGATGGTCAGGAAACTGCTATTGAAGTAACAATTTCTCCTGATACTTTCCCTGGAACTTATAAAGTTGTTGGCGATACCTTTATGCGTGCTCAGGAAACTGGTAAGGATGAGCCCTTCCAGTTCGTTATTAACAAGGCTAAGGTACAGAGCAATGTTACTATTACTCTACAGGCTGAAGGCGATCCTTCCACATTTGAAATGACTCTAAACGTATTACGTTCTACTAACGATGCTGGTGAAAACGAAATGATGAAGCTAGTTCGTTACAATATTGCTAGTGGTACTGCGGGTCAGACTGAAGATGACATCGGTTCTATCGCAGAATAAATATAATGGGGTTCTCTTATGAGAGCCCCTTTCTTTTTTTAGGTAGGTGATGCCTATGTTAGATGAATATTTTGGGCATAAGGAGCTGTATGAAGTCATTCTTCGTGCGAAAACTCCTATGCAATTTGGTAGTAGGAAAATTGAATCTGAAGAGCCAGTATTATATTTTAATAATGTAAACATGTCATTATTATCTGAATAGAACCGTCCAGTATTCGCTAGAGGTGGCTGGGCAAATATGCCACGTGTTATATGGGATGAGCGCACAGAAGCTACATTTCAAATGACTGAAGGCGTTATGTCATCTGTTGGCATGAGTATTTTATTAGGCGCTAATGTTACTACTTAGACTAAAGATGAACCATTATATGTTCCAATGAAAGAAGGCCCTTTTTCATTAGATGTTAATGGTGGCGTTATATTAAAACATTGGCCTGTTGATCATACTATTAAAAAATCATTTATTTTTGATTATGATCGTGAAGCTGTACAAGAAAAAAAGTACGGAAAATTAATTACAAATAAAGAGGACCCATTGGATCCCGGTCATTTTCTTCCATACGTTCAAATTTTTGATGATAAAAATTTAGAAACTCCCGCAGATAATAGTAGAAAATATGTTATTGATTACTACTATAAATATGAATAGGAAGCTCTAATATACTCAGTATAGAAAGAGCGGTTTAATGGATTATTTACTTTAGAAGCTAAATTTTATTCTAAAGATGAGAATGAAGGTTTAAATTATACGAATGTATTATTTATGCCGAAAGTTAGGGTTGTAAGTAATATTAACTTACGACTGGGAGAAAGGGCTGATCCTACTGTTTCTACATTTAATATTGTTGGTTTGCCAGAAACAGTTGGAAATAAGAAAAATTTGATATTGGAAATCATACGTTTACAGGATGATATAGACGGTGATATTTGAGCCACTTTCTTCGGGAAGTGGCTCTTTTTTTATTTTAATGCGGGAAAGGAGATGAGGGATGATGGCCGGGATTTAGGTACCAGTTAGTCTATAGATACAAAATTTATAGTCTTTAGTAACTGAATTATAGAATAAGCTAAGTAACTTAAAAGTTGGTTCAACTGGTTTTAAGAATGTATAGAATCTAATTACTGGAATTAAAAATGAGATTGATAAATTATAGGTTCAAACTTCTAAACCTTTTATAAATGAAAGTTAGTTTACAAAAGCAGAAAATTCTGTAGACAAACTGGAAGATGAGTTAAAACGTGTTGAGATTACTTTAAGTCGTATTAAATTTAGTGATTTAGAATTAAATCCGCAGCAAAAAGCTGAGCTTAAAGCTTTTGAAGATTAGATTAATGCTATAAAAGCAAGTCTAAAAACTGTTAAAGATACAGCAAAGCAAGACTTTTTAAATAGCGACATGGGTAAAATTTGGAGCGAAAATTTTGATAAAACAGCCATTACCAAAACTTTTAGTGAAATTACAAAAAGTATTCGTTCTGAAGTTACAAAATAGCAAAATATAGTAAAAGATGCAGAATAGGCTTTAAAAGACTATTAGAATGCTATGAAAGCAAATGATAGTATTAAATAGTTCTTAGAAGTAAAAAATCCATTAGAAGAGACAAATCTTGGCGTAGAAAAATATGCTTAGATTTTTCAAGAGACGAAGAACGGGTTACGCTTTCGTGCGGGCGGTTCTACTATTCTCGAAGAGTGGTTAAAATCTCAATTAAATCTTGATGATGCTACTATTAAAGGATTAATTGAAGGTAGTGCTTAGAAAGTTAAGACCGAGCTAGAAAAAAGATTAAAAGCGATTTAGTTAGCTAATACCGATATTATTAATAATAATACTGATGCAGAAACTAATCATACAAATGAAGAAGCTCGATTAAATCAATTAAATACTATAATGCAACAATTAGGTTATTCAGAATAGTCTGTTGCTATAGCTAATTAGGCATTAAGATAGTAGTTATCTGATACTAATACCGCGATGTCTGATTATCAAGATTAGGCTGTCCAAGCTGCTCGTAGTAATTAGGAAGTTAATAATACTACTAATGCAATGAAATCACAATTAGATAGCTTACGTTCTACTCTATAGCAAACTAATGGTGAATTCATTCGTATGCAACGTACACAATAGTCATTTAATCAAATGAAAATGGCTGTTGTTAATTTCATGGGCTTTAATCAAGTATTAAATCTTACTAGAAATGCTGTTAGAAATGCTATTAATCATATCCGTGAATTAGATACTGTAATGAATGGTATTTCTATTGTTACAGATATGTCTACTAGTGATTTATGGAATTAGGTTGATGCCTATAGTAAAATGGCATAGACCTATGGTGTATCTATTAAGGGCGCCTATGAAGTTTCATAGATTTACTATCAATAGGGCTTATAGACTAACGATGTTTTAACTTTAACCAATGAAACATTGAAGTTAGCTAAAATTTCTGGTTTGGATTATGCAACCACTACTGACTATATGACAACTGCTATTCGTGGCTTTAAGCTGGAAATGTCTGAAGCTTCACGTGTAGTAGATGTTTACAGTAATTTAGCAGCGCATACTGCTGTATCATAGGAAGAATTAGCTGTTGCTATGAGTAAAACAGCGTCTTCTATGGAAGCTGTTGGCGCAACATTTGAAGAAGCCTCTGCTATGATCGGTACTATGGTAGCTGTTACTCGTGAATCTGCCACAAATATCGGTTCTGCTATGAAGTCTATTGCTTCTCGTTATGGTGAATTAACTAAGGATCCAACTAAGTTAGTCGACGAAGAAGGCGAAGCAATGGCGTTCAACAAAGTTGATGCTGCTTTATAGTCTGTTGGTATTTCTATGAGAACTGTTGATGGATAGTTCCGTGAATTTACTGATGTTATTGTTGAATTGGGCGAAAAATGGGATTAGCTAGATAGTGTACAACAACGTTATATTGCTACTCAATTTGCTGGTAACAGACAGCAATCTCGTTTCTTAGCATTAGTTAGCAACGTTGACTTGTTAAAATCCAATTTAGATGTAGCAATGAACAGTGAAGATACTGGTACATTGTAGGCATTAAAGGCGCTAGATTCTATTGAGGCTAAGACTGAATAGGTTAGAGTTGCTTATTAGCAGTTTTATACTACTATTGGCGCTGAAAGCGTTTGGAAAGGATTATTAGATGGTGCTAAAAACGTTATTAATACATTAAATAGTTTTCCCAAAGCTTTTGGTAAAATTCCTTTAGGGGCAATTGGAGCTTTAACTAGCGTTATAAGCTTAATTAAAAGTATTGGTATTCATTTAATTAGTGGTTTTGCAGAAATATTTGGTAATGGCTTGCTTCAAGGAATGAGTTAGGCTTAGACCGCAGCGGCTCAAGGTGCGACCACATTGTGGGAGAGAATAAAAGGAGTTCTTTAGGGGAAATAGAGTGAAGCCGAATCATTAGGAAAGGCTTTAGGAGAATCTACAGCAAAAGGTTATAGTTAGAATTCAACAATAACAGCGCCTTTAAATTTACGTTAGGGTCTTTAGGATAAATTTAATAATAATTCTAAAATTATAGATTATTATTAGACTTAGATTAAAGGTTTTGCAGTAACAGATCATGATGCTTTAACTGAAGCATATTAGATATTAGGATTTAATATGCAAAGAGCCGGGATGGTATCAGATGAATTAAAGGAAAAATTAACATCTACACCTCAGTAGGCATAGCCATTATTAGAAGAATATATTAATAGTTTAATAAAAGGAAATAATTCATTATAGCATTTATCTAAGAGTTCAACTATTTGGTCAAATTCTTTACAATCTTTAGGGTCTGCTCTTAATACGGTAGCTTTAACTATTGATACCACTGCGGAAGGTGGGAAAACGTTAAGTGGCACTATAATGAGTATTTCTGGAGTTATGTCTTTAGCTAGCGCAGCAATTAAAGGATTTTCAAGTGGATTAAAAGCAATTCCTTGGATTGCAGTAGCATCTGGAGCAATAGCATTAATTAATGGTATTTCAACTTTAATGATAACTTCTGAAGAACGCTTAGAAGAATTAACTAAAAAGGCAGAAGATTTAAGTAATAAAGCTAAAGAATCTAAAGCTGAATACCGCACTTTAGATAATTCTATTAAAAAAATAAAAGAACTTGAGATAGCTCGTTATGATAGTGCAGAAGCAGCAGAAGAATATTAGACTGCAGTTGATAATTTAGCTGAAGAATTTCCAATTTTAATTAGAGGCTTTGACGCAGCTGGTAATGCTATTCTTGATGCATCAGCTATGGAAGGAGAATTAACTGAGGCTAGATAGAAAGCGGCAGAAGCTGCCTATGCTGCAGCTTAGGCTGAAGCTGAACGCGCGAAATAGGAATTAGCTAATAAAAAATCTAACATTAGTTCAAGTATAGGAAGAGTACGCAATTTAATACCTGGAGGTACACGTTCAACAGTATTAGCTTAGTATTAGACAGAAAATGGTACTTGGCAAAATATTGGTGCATATGGCGGAGAAAACCAACGTTTATATGAAAAGTTATCTAATATTGATACAGAAGAATTAACCTTAACTTAGTAGCGTTTACTTAATTGGTTAAATCAAAATGATGAATAGCAAAGATATGATGGAATGGTATTAGCGCGATTATTGGATGAAAGTACCACTGCAGCATCATAGGGAGATTATAATAAAGCTGCTGAATTAAATGACATGTTTAATATAGCGATTCAGACTATGGGTTGGCGTATGACTTCTTCAGTAAAATCTACCATTACAGATTTTAATAATTTAATGGCAGAAATTACTCCATTATAGTCATAGATTGATATGGCAAATAAGTAGTCAATTAATGCCTGGTTAAGATCGTCTGAATATTATAAATTACCATTTATTTAGCAGAATAGTAAATTATCCACAGTCGCCGAAAATTAGATATATAAATTAGCAAATGGAGACTATTCTAAAGCGAATTTAGAATTAAGTGGATAGAAAGTTTTAAGTTAGGCTAACTTATTCTGGAATACATTATCTAAAGATATGCAGGATCAATTTAATACTATTTTTAGTAATCCAGAAAATTATACTAAAAATGATATTACGAATATTCTTCAAGATAATTATATTTCAGAATCTATAATTCCAGAATGGTTATTTGATATATTTAATACTTAGTCAGAAAATATCAAAAAAACTTTAGAAGGAAAATTAAATTTAGCATTTGATAATAAAGATGCTGAATAGTATGCTTCATTTGCTAATATGATTCAAGATGAAAATAAGCAATTTACACTATCAGAATAGAAATTTTTAATTGAAATTTTAAGTTCAATTTAGGATTTAAATTTACATGGATTTGATTCAAGTTTTCTATCAGATTCAGCAATTGGATTAATTAATAAAGCATAGAAAATAGCTCCTGAATTACGTAAAAGTCTATTTGATCAAATTATATTAAATGGTTTTACTGCAGAAGGGCTATAGAAAACATTAAATTATATTAGTGATAATAATATAGAAATCGATACTTCTGATATTGAATTAATAGCAACGCATATTATTCCCAATATTTCATTATCAACATAGGCGATTTTATCTAATTTTAAAGAATAGTGGGAAGATATTAATAAATTATTTTCCTCTTTATCTTCTGGCGTTGAACAAAAAGATATTGAAGGTATTATTCAAGAAGCTTCTTAGTATGGAATAAATTTATCTGAAACAGATTTTTAGGCTTACGGAGATAAATTTATTGTTGAATCAAATGCTATTAATACATACTTAAATGATATGTATATATATTATACAACTTCTTTTACTAATATAAAAGAATCATTAGAAGCCGCGTATGAAAATTTAACTTTATCTACAGAAACTATAGATGTTTTAACTGGAGATATAGAAAGTAGTGATGATATTTATAATCATATAGATGACTTACGTTTAATTTTACAAGAAGATTTTAATAAATGGTTTACACAAGATGAAGATAGTTTAGAATATATTTTAAATGAAAGTAAAACTGAAGAAGAGCTTTGGATGGCAATACAAGAAAAATATGAAGAAGGAAAAGTAGAAATTGACAAATTAACTAATTTCTTTTCTAACATTATTGCCAATTTAAAGAAGACAACAGCTTGGTAGCAAGGAGATTATTCTTCATTATTAGATACTACAGCTTTTAATAATTTACAAGATGATGATCTTGCTTATGAAAAATTAACAGCACGATTATATTAGTTAGCAGATTTAAATACCGAATGGTCTGCCGCAGAATTATATGAGCCGGATGTAAAAAATGCTGTTTTAAATATTAGAAAAGCATATTCTTCTTTATTATCTGATATTTTAAATAAAGGTTTCGAAAATATTGATTTGTCAGATTATGAAGGATTATCTGGTATTTCTGAAGATTTATTAACTGGCACATATTAGAAATTTATTTAGACATATATATCAAGAGCCGGTTTAATGATTGATGAAGCAAATGATTTATTATTACAAGCTATTCAAAAAGATAGAGAGACTCAATCAGTTGATTTAATTAAAGACTTATAGTTCTTTAATAAGACTCAATTTAAGACTGATTTGTCTAGTTTAAATGATTTAGCCAAAAAATTAGATGTACCACTATCTACGATATTAGATGAAGCGGTAATTAGTTATAATAATGCTTTAGATGAATATATAGTTGATGCTACTAAAATTAGTAATTTAGATTTAAGCTCTGCAGAATTTTAGGAAAGTATTTAGAGTAGTATATAGGAATTCTTTGAATCCTTAGCTTCCTATATTTCTAATGCTTTAAAGGGCAGTTTAAGTGCAGAAGGTGCGCGTGAATTATAGGACTTTGCTACTAATTAGGGAATTGGTGAATTACGATTTACACGCACCGCGGATGGACTAAAAGTAGCTAATGATTCTGCTTGGGAATTAGTAAAAGCTTTACGTGAAGTAGATGCTATTTAGGGCAATGTCGCATTTGATGATTTAAAAGAATCTTTAATTGAAAGTGATGATGCGTTTAAATCTATCAGTAGTAATACAGAACGTATTCGTAGTTTAAGACAAAATATAACTGATGATATTGCTTCTCAGGCTGGTTTATCTTAGGAATAGTAGAAATTATTATCATCTTTAAATGGTAATATAGATATATTTAATCGTCCTGTATTATAGAATGCCGATGGAACAATTTCTACACTTAAAACTATTACTGCCGATTCGCGTAATTATGAATCTGAAATTCCTTGGATAATGAATATTACTCCTATTACATAGGATGGTTAGGAACTTTCTGATGCATAGTTAGATGAATATATTGATAAATTATTTAAAAATGCTAATGGTGATTTAAATAAAGTTATAGAATTAGATAAAGCTGATCTTGGTTTAGTAATTGAATTAGCTGATACTTCTGGAAAAAATCAAGAAGAAATGGCTTAGCACTATGCTGATAGAGCTGAATCATTACATGAAATTAGTGATTTAATTGAATAGATTAAAAATAGTGATGAATTTGATACTACAAAAATTGATTAGTATAAAGAAGAATTAAGATTAGCTCAAGAAATTCTTGCTGCACGTTCTACCACTGAAGACGATTCCTTTAAATTTATGGATTAGAAGATTCCTAGCGGGCAAAACAATCCATTAAATTATTGGAAGAATTGGCGTGAAGCATTTGATATTATGCAGGAGACCACTAAAGGCGCTAATAAAGGTACAATGGCATATGAAGATTTCTATAACATAGTTACAGAAATGGGTAATATTGCTAAGTATACTGAAGATGGTATTAATATTGGTGGGTAGGCTGTACATAATGCTAAGGAAGCGTCCGATTTAATTGAATAGGCCGCCGCAGCTTTAACTACTACTTCTACTGGTGATCTTGTAGTAGATTTAGGAAAAATTGGCATCAATTTTGCTAGTGGCGTTGACGGTATGGCTAAAGGCGTTGATGCAGGCATTGATGCACTCGCGGATGAGCAAATCAAGATGCTTGACAGTATGATTCAATTGCTTGAAACTGTCGTAGCAATGGAAGAACTTGGCAAGATTGATGTCGAAGGCAATGGATTAGACTTTAATGAATTATTTGATATTGATACAGATTGGATTACAGGAAGGGAATTTGCTCTTTGGCGTAAAGGTGCGCAAGATGCGGCAACAGAAATTTTAAAAACAGCAGAAACAAATGAAGATTTAAAGAAAGGTTTAGAATAGGTTAAAGTTAATGGTCAAAGTATTGGAGATATTTTAAAAAGTGCAAAGGAAGGCGCAAAATTAGATAAAAATGAAGCAATAGCTTATCATGCTGCATTATCTGCCTTATATGATGCCATGCGCTCTGGAGATTACAATTTAGATGATATTTATACTTCTATTCGTGATATTCTTGCTGGCACTGATTTTGAAGGTGACATTGATGTTGGTGATTTACATTTAACTGTACATCAGGGTGTTGCTTTAGAACGTAAGGGAGATAAATATATTGTTAATGGTCATGAGTATACAAATGTTGATACTGCCGTTAAAGCATAGTAGACTGCCGCTTTAGGTGATTTTACTAATGCAATAAAAACAACCAATCCTGAAACAGGTGAAACAACATATACCGCTGGCGAGCTAAATGCTACAGTACAATATGATGTAAATTCTAAGAAATATCATTTAGAATTTAGTGACGGTACTAGTGCAGATGCAGCAGATGAGGCAAGTGCACGTTTTGCCTTACAAGCTTGGGCGCAAATGAAAGGTGGCAACTTAGATGCTGTATCTGAAGGAGCGGCCGCGCAGACATTATCATTTACTTATGATACAAAAGCAGGAGTAGTTGCGAACATTGAAGCTGATGTTACTACTGGTAAAATTACATATAGTTATGGCGAAATTTAGAGTCAAGGCTAGGCTGCAGTAGCTCAAGAGTTAGCTAAAGAAATTAAAACAATTGAAGTACCTCTTGCAGAGACTACTAATGCTGATTAGAATATTAATCTTGGAGTTACTGGTAATGAAGAAGTTACAAATATATTAACTAATATATCAAAGATTCTTGATGAAATTAAGGAAAAGACTAATATTTCTATTACAATTACTGATGAAACCACTGAAGCATTAGCTTAGTTAAAGGCTGATTTAAATAATCCAGAAAATAAAGATCCTATTATAAAAGAAGTTAAAGCAAGAATAACTGAATATATTAATGGCGAAGGAGAAAAAGCTGATCCAAACAAATTAGTTAGTAATTTATAGGGTATTCTTACTACTTATGAACCATAGATTCCAGAAGACTAGAAAAAAGCCATTGAAGGATTAATTGGTATTATTAGCGCTGCTTAGCCAGCACCAAACATGACCTTGCCAGAAATTAAAGATTTAGTTGCTAATTTAACTATTGGTAAAAATGAACCAAAAGCTGCCTTAGAAAGTAATGATAAAACAGCGAAGAAAGGTGTATAGTAGAATATTAATATTGAAACTAATGCAACTGGAGCTGCGTTGGATAATAATATTAATGCAGAGGATGTAACATAGAATATTATTAATGGCAGTAATGCTGTAGTTTCTAAAATTAATGATAATGTTATTTACGCCAAACGAAATCCCGCTGTTCAAGAAATAAAATTCCAATATTCAGGCGGGTATTAGAAGGGAGATAAATTCTATTTTAATTTACCTTAGAATAATTCCAATCCTAAGCCTGGTGCTATTCCTCCAGATGAAATTGTTGGAGGAAATAATGCTACCGGTAATATTGCTCATGCTAAGGGCACACTTATGGGCGAACTTGGCCCAGAGTTAGTAGTTCAAAATGGTCATTATTTTGTCGCTGGTTAGAATGGCGCAGAATTTGTTGATTTAATGGATGATGCTATTGTATTTAATCATTTACAAACTCAGCAACTTCTAAAAAATGGAATGTCTAATTCTCGCGGTCGAGCCTTAACTAATGAGCGAGTTGCTACAGCATATGCTTAGGGTAATATTAATGGCGGCGAAGCTATGGCCTCTGCTAAGAGCGCGTTAGCTGCATTAAAACAATTACGCTCTATGTGGCAATCCTTATAGAAACTTGGTGCGAAAGACCTCGCTGGCGCTGGTGGTTCCGGCGGTGGCGGTGGTGGCGGCGGAAAGGATAATTCCGACGATAATAAAGCTTTCTTAAAAGACTTAGAAAAGTGGTATAACTGGTTACAAAAGATTGCTTAGTTAGAAAGTGATATTACATATCAAGAGCAATTACGTTCTAAGATTCAATCTGATATGGTTGCTCATGGACAAGATTATGCTTAGAGTTAGTTAGTAACTTTAGGTAAACTTGAAGAGCAAATTACTACTAGATAGGACTTAGTTAATTCTCAATAGGAATTCTTTGATAAGCGCAGAAAGGAATTGAATGATTAGAGTTATCCATTTAGTTCTTTATATGAATTTGATGAAAATGGACAATTAAAATATAAAGATGGATAGCTTGCGGCATTATCTAATTTAATGGGTCGTAATGATGGTGGAAGTAAAACACCTGGCGCCGCAAATTATACGGCAAAAGAGCAATACCAAATGATTATTGGTATGAATAAAGATTTTGCTAAGTATATGGATTATAATGAAAGCGGCGAATATGTATGGGAAGAAACTGAAGAAGGTTCTGGAGAATGGACTGAAGATTCCTATGTCGCAGCAGTAGAAGCATTCTGGGCGAAAATTGAAGCTGATTAGACTGAAATGCAGTCTATTCATGATTCAATTGAGGAATAGAAGAAAGCTATATTAGCTGACTATGAAGCATAGAATGAGATATTACATGATATTGAAGATAATTAGATTGCTGTTGAGAATAAAGTATATGATGCTTTAGTTGATAGCCGTGAGCGCGCGATAGAGGAATTAGAAAAGACTAAAGATGCTATTGAAGAAAGCGCGAATAAGTTAATTGATGGCTTATAGAAACAGCTTGATAATGAAAGAGATATGTATGAAGCACAGAATAATAAAGATGAACTTATTAAATTACAACGTTAGTTAAGTATTCTTTAGAGATCTGGCGCAAGTACATCTGAAATGGCAAGTCTATAGACACAAATTACTTAGAAATAGCAAGATAATTACTTTGAAGATTAGTAGATGCAAATTGATGCTATACAAGAAGCTTCTAATAATGAATTAGAAAAGTTATAGCAACAAATTGATCTTGAAACTGAAATGCTTGCATATGAAAAGGAAAACGGGTTATTATGGAGCCAAGTATATGATATTATGCACGGTAATAGTGCTGATGGTATTGCTGAGTATATTGCGAAAAATAATAGTGAATATTGGGGAAAGTCGCCTACTGAAATTATTGAAGCATAGCGTGAAGATTTATTTAAAGCTTAGAGATGGGAAGATTTTACTAAAAAATTTGATAATTTAGATACTTTAATTAACTATTATACTAATATTTAGCAGGGCACCGATGGAAATAAAGAAAGTGCTGATGAAATAGCAAATAATATAAATGGCAGTAGCTCTAACAGTTCTAGTGGAAGTGAAACTAAAGGTACTGCGAGCGGCACTGTAAGTAATACTGGTGGTACTTGGAAGAGTGATGATACTGGTTGGTGGTATCAATATAATGGTGGTTCTTGGGCAACTGGCTGGAAAAATATAGATGGAAAAGATTATTATTTTAATGATAAAGGCTATATGCAAACTGGCTGGGTACAAGGCTCTGATGGAAAATGGTATTATTTAGGCGCGGATGGTGCTATGGTAACTGGTACTTAGAGTATTGATGGCAAGACTTGGAATTTTGATGAAAATGGTGTTTGGGACGGTAAAGATGGAGTAGCTGAAAGTACCACTACCGCAAGCATAACTACAAAAAAGAAAGGATGGCATCTTGAGGGTTCAAATGAAATTTATGGTAGTAAACAACTTGCAAAAAATGCACGCGAATAGAAAATATAGGATTCAGCTACTAGTGAAGAGGCGGATAAATGGGCGGCGGCAGAAATTAAATATTACTCTGAAGGTGGATTAGATGATTATACTGGTCCTGTAATTCTTCATGGTACTAAAACTGATCCTGAAGCTGTTCTAAACGCTTCTCAAACTCATATCTTACGTGACGAAATTCTAAGTAATAAACCAAATTCGCTCTTATCATTATTATCAGCTTGGCGCGATAGCGTTATTGGTCTTGCTGATACTTCTAATATTAATACCAATTATGATAATGGTATTACTATAGAAAAAGCAGAAGTAATAATGCAAGTACATCAGATCGCTAATGATTATGATGCACAGCGTGCTGGCGAGTAGGCACTAGATAAGATTATGGGTATTGCTCGTAAGACAATAGCACAAAATAGAATAGGGAGGTAAAAGGAGATGTCAGAATATAGAGATATATCAAATGCAAATATAGAGGTAGACCTAACTCGTAGGGGTTAGGTCTATCAAGCAACTCATCGGGGAGAGCTTCGGCTTTCCCTGATGAATCGCTCTTTTATTAGTTTTACATATGGCGGAAAGCATATTGAAGATTTTAATTTAATTGCTACAATTAATAATGATAGAATTGAGCGCGATGGATATGCTTCTTTTAATGATACTACAACTACATATGATAATTTAGATGGATAGTATTATTGGGGTACCCATTATAAAACTAATTAGTTAAATTTCACATTATCAACTGATGGTATTGATTAGCCTAAGTTAGATGAATTTTTATATTGGTTTCACGCAGGTGAAACACGAGAATTGATTTTAGCGGAGCATCCCAATAGAGCGATTCTCGCGCGCGTAGCGGAACCGCCGCAAATCTCCCTATTACCTTTTGAAGATAATGTAGAAATAGTGATTAATAATGTTACTTATCCGACTAAAACTACG
>OCVV012858565.1_pt1 | contig 13490 bp, 8 predicted proteins | sample 1539721 | NCBI WGS metagenome assembly OCVV01 (sample SAMN02144230, study PRJEB22623) | gut metagenome | biome: sheep rumen | host: Ovis aries | place: New Zealand
ATCCGGGGGTGCTTCGCACCCTCGGTTACTGAGCGATGACGCTTTCAGCGTCTTCTGATACAATTATTCAAGGGATGGGAAAGTTTAATTCTTCATTCCTCATTCCTCATTCTTCATTCTTCATTCCTCATTCTTCATTCCTCATTCTTCATTCTTCATTGAATTGGTAGCATCCCGCGTCTGGTTTACTGGTTGGACGTTGCTTACCCAAGCGGTCGGTTGGCGTGTATGGGACATATTCACCGCTACCAATGCCTCTGGCTTGCGACAAAGAGTCAAGACGGAAATCGTAGTAATAGATGTCGGTATTGGCTTCTTTGAAATTTTTCTTTCCCCAAACCACATCATCGTCCTTTGCTGTAGAGTTCTTTTCGTTGAAAGGAGCTACTTCGTTGACGGAGGAAGCAAACATCTGCTGAATGGCTTCGCTTTCTTCGCCTGTCAACTTGATATTGATGAGAGAGTTCAGGAACTTGGCGTTGAAGGCGGCATCCGCATTCTCGATTTGACTTCCGACGATTTCGTCTTTGCTGCTGCCAGTAATGATGCAGTTATAGAAGTAGGCATGTTCGAGGGGATAGATGATGCTGTCTTGATAGTTGGTGAAGTTGAGAGCTGTGCCATGTTCGCCATTCCAAGGGTAGAGTTGTGCAATGGTGCAATGTACGAAGTCTAAGTATCCACCTATGAGTTGTACGCAGTCCTTTCCTGCATTCGTGATTTGACTGTTGGTGACGTTTCCAGCCACGTACATTTCGCGCAGCCCGTAGCCCTTCACATTGTGGATGATGGAATTCTCGATGGTGAACTTGTTGCCGATGTATTCCGAAACGGGGCAATCGATGCCCCAGTTGCCACCATGAATATCCACGTAGTTGAAGTAGTTATCGCCACTGGTGCTATAGAGCGTTATGCCTCCCCATTGAGCATCCATGCGGTCGTAGGGCAGATAGGGGAAAATCTTGTCCGTGCGGTCGCCACGGAAAGTGATTGGATGTTGCAACGAACCATTGCAGACGATTTTTCCATGTACGCCCAAGTAAGCCTTCTGGTGGAAGCAAAGGGTAGTACCCTCAGGAATGGCGAGGGTGACATTGGGTGCAACAATGAGGCTGTCGTAGATGAGGTATGGACGTGCAGGAGAAAGCTGGGTGTCTGTGGTGATGGTTTTTGCTTTCAGAATGACGACATCTTGTCCCAAAGCCTCCATGATGATTTGCTGTTGGATGCCGTTCTCTAAACGGAAGATAAGTGAGTCGCGCACAAGGATGGGGGAGTCGTTGTTCTTGGCGTGGCTCACGATGTCGGCAAAGATGAAGAGACTGTCTTCTTTCAGTATCTCGATGTCGGTGAGCAAGGCTCCGCTATGCCCATCGACATTGATGCGGAAACCACTTGCGCCACCACTCGCCAGAAGGATGGAACTGATGCGGATGCCGTCCTTGTTGCGGTTGAAAACCTTAAATCGCTTGGTCGAACTGCCAATAGTGGTGAAAACCGTGTCGAAACGAATGGTGTCGGATTCGAAACTGAGCCGCGCACTGGTGCTTGAAGTGAATTTCTCTTCTTCGGAACAGCCGAAGAGGAGTATCGACAATGCCATCGCACAGATAATGATATGTGTAAGTCTTTTCATCGATTGAATCTTTTTTATTAGAATATAACGTGAAAAACGTTACATTATTGCATGGAATAGGTATTGTTGAAAAAGAAGCGACTACCTGACATGGAGTCAGATAGTCGCAGATATAGAAGTTATTCGGAAGTGTTGTTCCGTTTCTTCAATAGAAAGTTGAGGGAAGGGAATTACTTCTGGATGTACTTCTTGCCATTGCAAATAACGATGCCCTTGTAGTTCTTGTCAACAACTTGACCAGCGAGGTTGAAGACTTTGGCATTGTTAAGAGCGTTGGTTGTGAGAGACGTGATGGCAACTACATCGCCGCCTTTCTTCACAAGATAGATGGCTTTAACAACAAGGGTTGTTGGGTCAGAGCACTGGAGAGCAACCTGCTCAATAGCAGTTACATCCTTGCCTTCGAAAGGAAGTTCCAGACTGGTGATGCCTGGATTGCCCCATGCACTTGAGTTGTTATCCTTGTTCTTGCAATTCAATAGAATCTGAGTGTTCACAGTGGTAGGTTCTGCAAATTCGAACACAATCTTTTTATAGTTAGACCAGTCTGCATATACAGTTTCGTCAACAACCAGCCATGTAGCCATGCCACCCCAAGACACTGCATTGAAAGTGATGGAACCATCCTCGTTGTGAGTCAGTGTCTCATCTGGATTCCAGCAATAGGTGAACTTGTCGATGATGCTTTCCTTTTCACCGTCTGGCTCTTCTGGAGCGAAATCCTCTTCGGTGAGGATAGTCACTTTCGTACACTTCACGTTGTCGCCGTTGAGGATGAATACATTGCCCCAACCCTGAGAAGTGTATGCGCGTTCGAGAATTTCATCAGTGAGGACAACCTTTACGTAAGGACACGCTGTGAGGTCAACCACCTTCACTTCTTCGTTGATTGAACCGTCTTCATTAGTTCCCTCTACATCGGAGAACCAACCCATACGGTCAACACCCTGAGTCCAGTGTCCATCTACGATTTGAACCTGCCAAGGTGATTCGAGTGGCTCAAGATAGAAGCGTACTTCGTCGCCTGCCACTGCATTCACTTTCTTCAGTTCTGCACCGCCATCGCTGAGGATTCCTGGCTGGTTGCCCCAGTCGTCAGCAATAAACTCGCCTTCCATCAGGGTTACTTCCACCTTTGTGTCGCTGATAGGAGGTTCGCCACCGCCATATTCTACAACGAGTACGTAGCAAAGCTGCTCACCAGAGTTTGTGAAAGTGACAGTGTTTGCAGGAGTGTCGAGGGTGTAAGAACGTACATCAGGATTTGCTCCATCCTTGAAGCTCATCAATTCGCCACATTCTTCAACGGTGTATTCAACGCCTCCAACTTCCTTCCAGAATGCTGGACGAGTGGTCTGCTCGTCCTTGTTGACATAGCTGTAGAAGGTCATCTTTGACACTTCTTTTCCTTCAGGAGCCGTGAAAGTGTTCTGAGCACCGTTGGAAACCTTCATGGAGACGTATTCTGCTCCATCCACTGTGATTTTGTTTGCCTTGCTGATGTTTTTTTCAGTGTTACCAGTAATCTGGATTGTTGCACCATCTGCAAACGTGATTTTGTTTGCTTGCTCAAAGTCGTCCTGCCATGAGTAGATAGCAGACTCCTGGGCGTTCATGCTAATGGCTGAGAAAGCCAAAGCTGCAAGAGTAAATAATTTCTTCATAATTGAATAAATTTAAAAAGTTAATAAAAGGAGTTTTTGAGTTTTTTAGTTTTTGAGTTTTCGCTGAGGTGTGAAGAACAACGGAAAAAACGGAAAAGAACGGAAATACGGAAAATGTAGTTTTTCGTTTTATCTGATGATTTCATAGAAAAAACAAAAATTTCCGTTTTTCTGAAAAATTTCCGTTTTTTCCGTTGTTATTAAGTTTTTGATCAGGGATTTTAAGGATTCATTGGTAAGTTAAAAATTAAAAATTAAAAATGCCATCCGGAACTATCGCTTCACGCTTCACACTTCACGCTTCACGCTTCACGCTTCACACTTCACGCTTCACGATAAACACAAATCAGGGATTTTAAGGATTTTGAAGGATTTTCGCTTACTACGTTGTTCCTTGTTCTTTGTCCTTTGTACTTAATTGAGGATTTAAAGGATTACTTCATTGCTTCGAAAAGTGCAGATACGATGGCATCTTCATACCAGGTGCCAGCAGAGCGGTTGAGGAGTCCCATCCACCAAAGTCCTGTGGTGTTGTATTCCTTAAATTTAGAACCGAGATAAGTAGCGTACTTCACACGTTCTGCCATTTCTTTGCCTTCGTCGATGGCACCAAATTCTCCGAAGATAAATGGAATGCCCAGTTCGTAGGTGCGATTCTTGAGACGTGCAAAGACTGCGTCGATTTCTGCCTTGCAGTCATCGTTGAACACCTTGATGTTGTAGTCGTATTCCGTTCCATCGTCATTCTTACCTGCATTGTTGCTACAGAAGTTGTAAGGGTCGTAGGAGTGAATCGACAGATAGATGTGGTTTTCGTGCGTGTCCTGAGGAAGAACCAAATCTTTCAGAGGTGCATCGGTGTTGCCGGTGGCAGCGTAAGTGGTGATGGCGAGATTACGATATTCGTTATTGCCTCCCGTGTTTCGAACTACATTCACGAAGTCCTGCTGTAGCTTGTTGATGACTTTGTAGGCATCGTTACCTGCTGCTGGAGCTGTCCAAGAATAGTTCTTGTCGAGAATTTCATTGAATGATTCGAAGATGAGCTTGTCGTCGTAGTTGCGGAAACGAGTTGCAATCTGTTGCCATAGCTTCTGATAGATTTTGGTGTTTGCCTCATACTTGTCTGGGTCAGCTGTGAGCCAGCACTGGTTGTCAATGCGTGAAGGGTCGTGAGCACCCACATCGTGCATCACATTGAGTATGCAGTAAGCACCGGCATCTGTTACCATCTTCACGACTTCTTCCACGCGGCTCATCCATTCCTCGTTGATAGTCCAGTTGTCGCTCTGGCTCCAGTCGCCGTCGATGTGTGGGAACCAAGAAACAGGCACACGGATGATGTTGAAGCCCTGATTGACAATTGCCTGAATGATTTCAGGAGTGGTGACAGGCTGTCCCCAGCATGTTTCCCATGTTCTCCAGTCGCCTGGACCTTTTGGATGGAACCAGCTGCTCTGAGTCACTGTGTCGTGGCTGGATTCGAGGGTGTTGCCCAAGTTGTAACCCAGTTTCAGTTTCTGAACCATTGTCCAAACGCTTTCGATAGGGTCGTTGCCTGAGATGCCTTTCTGATTGATGGCAACGATTTGTTCCAATCCTCCTGCCTTGAAAGTGATGGCTGAGGTACGTGCTGGCGACTGGTTGAAGTCCACTTTGAGTTTTACAAACGACATGCGGTTGGCAGTATCGCCTTTAGCCACTTCCCAGCCGTAGCCAGCATGAGGAGTGATATGCACCCATGTGGTGTCAGCATCAGGCACTGATGCAGTCCAATTGCCATCGGTATTCACGGAGAGCATCACTGTGGATTCTCCTAATGACAGATTCAGCTCTGTGATGTTGGTTCCATTCTGGCTAATGGTAAGAACTGAAGCAGGAGTGCTTTTGTCGTCATCGCTGCAAGAACTTGCAATGAATGGTAGGGCTAAAAGGAGCAGGGCAAAGCCCATTCCCTCCAGTACACGGAGGGATGAGCCTGCTCTTGTCATTGATTTGGATATGATATTCTTGATTGTCTTCATGATGTAGATTCGCTTTTATTTGTTTTTAGGAATGTAGATGATACGCACGTTGTCAATCATGAAATCGATAGTACCCGATGCCGTGCCCTGATTGATGCTTTGAATGCGGAACTGGTTGATTCCATTTTCATAGACGAATTTGTAATCATGTCCTTTGTACTTGAGGAATGAGCTGAGAGGGACAACGTGGCGGTACCATACGTCGCTGTATGTTTTGCCTTCGATGTCAGCCAATACAGGACGGTCGAAAAGGAAGGTGCCTGCATCGTAGTCATCCCATCGGAAACCATTGTCATAGGTATTCACCTTGTCTGCTGGGTTGTCATTTCCACTATCATCCTTCGGAGTCACAGGATCCTCGTTGTCGTACTGCAAGAAGTAGCGCAGGAAACCAGTGAATTTGCCGTTGTTGTAGTCGCTGCCGTTGTTGAATACATTCATTGCCAAATAAACATCGTCGGTAGAGGCGTTGGCTGGAATCACATCGTAGGATGGGAGAGGGAACTTGTTGCCGTCCCAGTCCTTGCGGAAGTAAACCATTGTTCCCCACCATTGCTGGAATTCGGTCTCGATGTCGAAGTAAGCATAGATGCCGTCTGCCGTTTTGCTGTCCTGATACTTTGCGTTTGGACCCCATCCGTTGTCAATAGCGTCACCGTCGAAGGTAGTGAGGATGGTTGACAATTCGTAGAAGTTCTTGTAGGTGGCTGTACCCGATGCCGTTGTCACCTTCAGCGTTGCTTCGCTTCCTGGTGTTGGCTTTTTGTCGAATACCACGTAAATCTTGTCGTGTGTCTTCGAAATACTGATGTCACCGTCTTCCTCTGTCAGGGTGACATCACCCCAGCTCACACTTTCTACCAGGTAGAATTCTGTTCCCGAGATGACGATTTCTTCATCCATCATTGGCATATCGTTTGAAACGCTTGTGATGGTTGGCTTGCCTGGCAGGATGGAGAAAGGCAGATAGGCATTGCCCGAAGAACACTTCACAACGATGGAACCAGAATCAGGCAGCTGCTCAGGCAAAACGATACGCACTCTTGAATCCATCTTATAGTTGTTGGTGTCTTCGTCGTAGTAACGACTCATCACTGTGGTCGTTGTGTCGGACAGTACGAGATGATTGCCTGGAGCCTGTTCGTCAACCCACTTCAGTGTGTCGAGTGCAGCAGCTTGAACATCTGTGATGTAGATTTGTTCAATGTCGTAGAGGTTGTCACCCGTCAGATAAATGGTGTCGCCTGTTTCGCGAGGATATTCAGCGTCGATGCGTTTCAGGCTCGGACTTCCACCCGTCACCTTAAAGTCGTAGGTCGCTTCACCACCGTGAGTTACGACGCGAATGATGTCCGTTCCGCCATAAAGTCCAGTGAGTTTGAAACCATTTTCTTCAGAAGGAATCGTCACGATGATACTGTTGTTGGTATTCATCGTTGGATTGATGTTCAATGACTGGTTGTTGATATACACATGGAGTGCTCCACCCAGGTTCTCACCCATGATGGCAATCATGTTGCCTGCGCCAGCCTTTGTGTAGGTCTTGTTGTAGTCGTAGCTAAGCGTATCGCTCGACAGCACCTTCACTCCAGTGATTTTAGGAACACCAGAACTTGAGTTGTCATCGCTGCAAGCGATAAAGGAAACCGAAAACAGGACTGCCGCCATCAGCAGTAACATGCTCTTGTTTCTATATGTGATAAGCTTTTTCATATTGTTAGTCGTTTAAAAAGTTGCTTTTCTTTTCGTACCGAAACGTCATTCACTGAAATTGTATGCCTGTGGATCTTCTTTCAGATAGTGGTTCTGAATCACATCGCTTTCAGGATATGGCATGAAGATGTTTTCCTCACTCAAAGAAATAGGCTGGTAGTCCAAGCCCTTCGACCTGAGGATAGAGTCTCTCATTGTCACGTAGTTGTAGCCTTGTCTTGCTGTCTTCACGATGCTATTGTCATATTCGCCTGTACGCAGACAATCGTTCCAAAGTACGTTGCCGTTGCTGTCAAACAAGTACCAGTTGTTCGTGCCAGGGAACACGGCGCGGTAGCTGATTGTGCCGTTAGCGTTTTTCAGCACGTCACCTTCGCGATATTCCCATGCACGGTGCTGAGAGTGGTTGAAGTAGATCGTCATGGTCTGAGGCTTCCATCGATAGTAAGTCACCATGTCCCACCAGTTGAAGTACTCCATGCAGAACTCAATGCGACGTTCGCGCAGGATGTCCTCGAAGGTGATGGAAGTGTATGGTTCCACCTTTGCGCGCAGACGGACTGCATTGAAGGCAGCTAATGCTTCTGCATCGGTTGTGGATTCTGCATTTCCCAGTATTGCTTCCGCTTTCATCAGATATACGTCGGCAAGACGCTGGATGTAGGTGTTCAGTGGTGAAGCCATCTGAGCCAGTCCGTAAGGTGCCACGTCAGCACTTGTTCCAAGCACGCCTTTCTTGCATTGCATCCAATTGTGCTTGTAGGTGTAACCGCCATCAGCTTTCTTCAGATAGCTGTAATATTTGCGAGGCGTGAAGAAAGTGGCATCGCGACGGATGGTGTCAGCAGGGTCTTCGTTGTACAAATCAATCATGTCAACCGAAGCGATGAGAGAACCGCCCCATACGTTCACGTCAGTCACTTCTGGGAAAGCCAAGTCGGAATAAAGAGCATTCATTGCGCCCCATTCGCCTGTGCCAGGGTCTGCCCAACGCATGGCGAGCAGGGTTTCCGCATTATCGTTGTTCTGAGCCTTGAACAAGTCGGCATAGTCGGGCATGAGTGAGTATTGTCCGCAGTTGATGACCTGGTTGCAGTATGTCACTACGGAGTCGAGCAAAGCCTCATTGCGTTCATGGTCGCCCTTGTTACCCTTTTGCCATCCGCTCTGAGCCAAATAAGCCTTGGCAAGTGCCGCCATTGCAGCATATCGACTTGGGTGATGGTCTGTTCCCTCTTCAGGTAGCAGGTCTTTTGCTTTGGTGAAGTCGCGGATGATGAATTTCAGCACATCGTCCTCAGGGTTGAGTGGTTGGATAGGATTGTCAACCATCTTCTGGTTGTCCTCGAACAAGATGTTTGCACCCCATCCACGAAGCAGATAGAAATAAGCCCATCCACGCATGAGATAACATTCACCCAAGGCAGCGTTCTTGGCTTTTTCTGTCACTTCGTCGCTACAGTAATTCTCTATGTTCTGAAGGGTGGCATTGCTCATTGTCACTACGTTGTAAAGAGCCGACCAAGCCAAACTCATGTCCTGTGTCAGGGCTGTCACTTGGAAGCGGGCAAACTCTGCGCTCACGTATGGATTCCAAGCATCGTTGGCACGGTAAGAACCCATACCCACGATGGCACGGCGATTGAAATCGAACCATGCGCGGTTATACAGTGGTTCTGTGCCTTTTCTCACTGCCGCATCGGAGCTATAGAATGTCTCAGCCGTATATTGTCCCTTTGGCTTTTGGTCGAGAAAACTATCTCTACATGCCGAGAGACTGAGAACGGCAAGGAGTAACATGCCCAGCTCTATCTCCTTCGAACGGGAGAGTAGGGCGGTTGCTCTTGCCATCGTTTTTGCTATTTTGTTGATTATTGCGTTCATAAAAAGATTACCGATTTTAATGATTTACCGATGTATCGTTTTTCTGATTCTTGAATGGTCTCGCCTTTTGTCCTTTCTTAATAATATATAAGGTATATTAGACGCGAACCACTCTTTCTTTAGAATTTCACTTTCAATCCCACAGTGTAGATTCGCTGTGAAGGGTAACGATAATTATCAATGCCTTGCAGAATCACACTCTGTCCTTGTGCACCGATTTCTGGGTCATAGCCATCATATCCGCAGATGGTAAAGAGATTCTGAATGTTTCCATACACCTGTACCCAGTCGAGCTTTGCTGCACTCAGCCAACGCTTTGGCAAGTTCCATGCCAGCGACAAGGTTTTCAGACGAAGGTAAGAACCATCTTCTACGAAGCGGTCGCTCACACGGTTGTTGTCGTTCAAGCTTGTACCTGCTGCACTGATGCGCTGTACGCTTGCTGTGGATGCGTTTGTCACATAAACATTTGTCACATCTGCAGCAGAGCCGTTAGGGTCATACATGCCTAAGCGTGCATAGTTGGCCACATCGCTCATCTTGTTGCCATAACCTTGTGTGTCAGTGTGCTCCTGACGAACGAGGTTGTAGATGTCGCCACCTACGCTTCCGTTCAAGAAGAAGCTCAGTTCGAAATCCTTGTACTTGATGACATTGTTCAAACCAAAGGTGAAGTCAGGGTTTGGATTGCCAATGTAGGTGCGGTCTGCTTCAGTGATTTTGCCATCACCGTTCACATCCTGGAAGATGTAGTCACCTACCCAGACGCTGTTCTGAGCAATCGGCTGCAAGTTGCCCTCTGTGTCCACAGGACGTGCCACAGGTACGCGGTTTCCGCTGGCATCGAGCAGGAACTCGCCTTGGTCGTTCTTCTGGTAGAAATCGCTTTCGTTCTTGAACATGCCAATCACTTTGTAGCCGTAGAAGCGACCTACAGGACCGCCAATTTCCGACAATGTGAAAGTGTTTGAACTGATGGTTCCCGAGATGGTTGAGCCTTCGCTGTTCAGCTTGGTCAGTTCGTTTCGGTTGATGGAGAGGGTTGCACCCGTTCTCCACTGCCAGTCCTTGTTAGAGATGTTCACGGTGTTGAGCGTGAATTCAATACCCTTATTCTTGATAGCACCCGTGTTCACCCAAGGAGCTGTCATGCCCATCCAGTCGTTGTTGATAACGTAGGAAGGGAGAGATGCCTGCATCAGCAGGTTATCAGTTTTCTTGTGGTAAGCATCCACAATGAACTCGATGCGGTTGTTCAGTGCGGCGAAGTCCAAACCGAGGTTCCATGAGTTGGTGCTTTCCCATTTCAGATTAAGGTTTGCGAAGTTTCCTGGATAGTAGCCTGTACCCCATGCAGTGGCGGTATTGGCCATCACTGCTCCGTAAGCATACGATGCCGAACTTTGGTTTCCGACATGTCCCCATCCCAGACGCAGCTTCAAGTTGCTCAGCCAACCAATGTTTTTCATGAAGCTTTCGTTGTTGATACGCCAAGCCACGGCTGCCGAAGGGAACCATCCCCAGTGGTTGTTTGGACCGAAACTCGACGAACCATCAGCACGGAGAGTGGCAGTGAGGAGATAGCGGTCGTACATGTTATAATTCAAACGTCCGAAGTATGACTCGATGCTCCATTGAGTGCCGTCGTCTCCGCTGTTTGTGGCGGTCGAAGCATCACCTACGTTGAGCGAGTGCAATGCATCAGAAATGTAGTTCTTTCGTGTACCGCTCAGGCTCTCCCAGTTACCCCACTGTGCTTCGTGTCCTACCATCACCTGGAAGTGGTGTCCTTCCCAAAGGTCTCGGTCGTAAGTGGCATATTGTTTGAAAGAGTTGTACTTGCTGAGCGATTTTGTGCGAGTGGATTGCGATTCTACGATGATGCTGCCGTAGCTGAACTGTGGCACGAAATAATATGTGTTGCCCCATCCTCGGTTGCCACCGTATTCGATGCGCACGCTGAGTCCCTTCACAGGCATGATGTTGGCGAAGGCATTGTAGTCCAACTGGTAGTTGTTTGTCTTGTTCTCCTTCATGTTAGCCTCGAAGATAGGGTTGCTGTAGTATGTGGCAAAATCATTCACCTCTGGTACACCGTATGTTCCGTCTGGGTTGCGAGGTGCCACGTCGGGGAATTGGCTTAAAGCCGTAGAGATGATGTTGCTCTCAGTGAATGTGATTTTCTGCTTCGTGTTTGCATACGAAACATTCGTTCCAATTTGCAACCAGCTGGTGATGTTTGTGTCGAAGTTGGCGCGGAAGCTGGCACGTTTGAATCCTGAGCCAATACCCACACCATCCTGGTCCAGGTAGCCGCCACTGATGTTGTAGTGCATGTCCTTTGTACCGCCATTCACACTCACGTTGTGGTTCTGCATGAATGCTGTGCGGAACAACTCGTCCTGCCAGTCTGTACCCTTTGTGAGCAGTTCTGGGTGCTTATAGTCCTCGCGAGTGCCCCATCCTTGAATCTGGGCACGCACGTTGTAGAAGTCTGCATATTGAGGCAAGTCCATTACCTTGAGGAATGATGGAATCTGCTGCCATCCCACATAGCCATGATAATCCACTGATGCTTTGCCTTCCTGCCCACGCTTCGTAGTGATGAGAACCACACCATTGCTGGCACGGCTACCATAGATGGCTGTTGCGCTGGCGTCTTTCAGCACCTCGATGTTGGTGATGTCGTCGGGATTGATGCCAGCCAGCACCGATGTGTTGCTACTTGTCTGGCCACTCATGGCAATACCATCAACCACGTACAAAGGCTCATTGCCTGAGAGAGAGTTGATACCACGAATCTGCACGGAGATGCCACCGCCAGGAGCACCCGAGTTCTGTGTCACGTTCACACCTGCAATGCGTCCTTGCATGGCCTGTTCCAATGACGTGTTTACACCTTGCTTGATTTGTTCCTCGCCAATGCTCGAAACCGAACCAGTGAGGTCGGAACGCTTCATCGTACCATAACCCACGACAATCACTTCGTCCAGCTTGTTATCCACTGCCAGACGAACATTGAGCGTACCTCCACGAGTCACTTTCAGTTCCTGAGCCTTATAGCCCACGTAGCTGAACACCAATGTGGCACCCGTGTTTACTGAAATCTTGTAGTTTCCGTCGATGTCTGTCAGGGTACCGTCGCCTGTGCCTTTCACCTGCACCGTACCGAAGCTAATAGCCTCGCCGTTCGATGCATCCGTCACCGTACCACTGACGTTCACCTTCTGTGCCCAGAGGCATAGCGGAAGCATCAGCATGAGAAGTGCCATGACCATGCTTTTGGCATGTACACAGCACAAGTGAGAGGAAAGTTTTTTCATAAATATTAATAATTAGTTAAAAATTAGTCTTGTCTTCATAAAGCAAAGGGCAAAATCACAACAGATTCCGCTCTTTTAGGTGGTCAAATTTCAGTTTGCAAATGCAAAGATAATACTTTTTTTTTACATACGACTGACTGAATTCTATCATATTATGATTTTTTTTAAGGCTATTTCTGGAAAATCAGTCTATGTGTAAAAAAACGACTCTAATGCCGTTTTTCTACATTCAGCTCAAAACTTACCATTCTGTTCAGGTTGTACCGCAGCGTAGCGCCGATACGGTCGCCGAAACCGCTCATGTCGTACAATAGCGGATGCCGAGGCACATTCTTGTCCAGAAACGATTTCTTTCCGTAGATGTATGCTTCCCAGTGCTCGTTGAAACGGTAGGAGAGTATGCCTGTCAGTCCTGCATCCTTCCAGCTATCGTGAGCCCAACTCACTCGGTTGAAATAACCGCCGATGGCAAATGAGAGTTTGCTTGTGATGGGGCGGGCATACAATGCTGCTACATTTTGGGTGAATCCAGCGCCTTTGTAGCTGTGTCCTGAACCGAAGGTGGAGAAAACGCTTGCGCCTAAGTTTACGTTCAGTCCTTCATGCAATTCCCAACTCGGCCAACCGCCCCACCACATAGGGCTATACATTAGACGAGGCATGAGTCCCCATTGGTTGAGAGTTGGCAAATGCAAGCGAAGCGAGTCCTCTTCCATCGGTACTGCTACAGGAAGTGCTGTGTCAGCCGTCAAGCCCATCGGCTCCGTTGTCATCAAATCTGTGGCAATCGGTTCCGTTGCTGTGGGTTCCTGCTTGTAGGTCTCAGATGAACTACGCACACTCGTGTTGGTTTCCTGTGCATTTGTCACTGCACAAATCAACAACATCCATATAGTTAGAAATTCTTTCATGATGTCGCAAAATTACGTATTATCCTCATAACAGCAAAAGAAATTAACTCAATTTGATTTTTATTACACAAAAATAATTTCTTACTCCCAAAAACAAGCATCCCAAACCTCTCGTTGTGTGAGGCTTGGGATGCTATGATGTTGATGGATGAAGTGGGATTTACTTCACGAGAATCTTGCTGGTGCGAGTTGTTCCATTGCTGAGTCGCTGACGGACGATGTTGATGCCCTTGCGTGTTTGCGAGAGCTTCATGCCGTCGATGGAGAACACTTCGGTAGCGATGATTTCAGCCTGGTTGCTGAGGTTGACGATGCCGTCGTAGATGGCAGGGTCG
>OCVV011046674.1_pt1 | contig 13488 bp, 13 predicted proteins | sample 1539721 | NCBI WGS metagenome assembly OCVV01 (sample SAMN02144230, study PRJEB22623) | gut metagenome | biome: sheep rumen | host: Ovis aries | place: New Zealand
TAATCTAAAGTATCTAATTCTAGATAATTATGAATAATTTGATATGGTGTTTGGAAGATTGTAGGGATTCTTCCATTAAACATCTCTTGATAATATTCACTATTTTGTGCAGCATCACCAATTAACGCAACTTTCTTAGTTGAACTTATAGGCAAAGTATTCGATTCATTTTTAAGCATAACAACAGCTTCTCTTGCGGCATCAAGAGCGAGCTTATGATGTTTTTTATAATCAAATGGTAAATTATTAATATCAGAAACATATTTGTTTTCAGCGATTGATTTCTTTTGATTTTCATCTAGTTTTAATAGTAGAGTGATATAGTCATCACACGCTTTATCTAACACTTCTTCTGGGATAATTGCGCCACTATTAAATAGGGTGTTATAATCGCTTTCTTTAATTAATCTATTTTGTAGTTTAGCTAGTGAACTAGTCCCAAGTTCAACAGCTTCCTTAACATATGAAAAAGCTTCTTCATAGTTATCTCCTACAAAGAAATTGATATATATACCTTTAGATATGAATCTAACTAATTCTTCTTTAGTTTTAGCTTTAGAGAAAAATACCTTATTAGAACATTTGTTGTTATTCTCGATAATATCAACCATATCAGAATAGTTTTCTACTAAAATAAAATCCATTAATCCTTTAGATAAAGAGATTCTATCTGGCATTTCTAATAATTCTTTTTTTATCATCACTGGCTCATCACTATCCATCAATTCATAACAGCTTGATGATAATGAATTAGATAGTCCTTTAAAATAGTGATAGATGAAATCTCCTGTTAGATAAGGATCTAATGAAATATTAGATCTTCCAACTAAAGAATTGAATTTGAAGATAGGATTCTTAGATAGGATGTTGTTTTCTTCTCCTTCTAACCTCGCTATTTCCTCTATCAGTTTTCTATTCCAAGTTTTAGCTAATTCACTGTTTTTAGGATATACTGTTGATTTGAAATTAGTTTGACCCATGATTGGTTCCATAGACAAACTAAAATCAGGGAAAGTATAGCCTTCAACAGATGAGCTTTGATATAGCTTAGAACTTAATATTAAACTGATTTTTTGTTCGAGACTTAAGCGATGAATCAATTTACTGTTTCGTAACATAAAATTTACCCCTTTGCCGAATATGTTTTGTTTCAATGTGTCGCATATGCCTATATGCGCTTGCGTACGTGAGCGTGTAATCTAATTATAAGTTTATCATACGCAATACATAAAAAGATATCTATATTTCCAAATTAATCAAAACTAATAACAAAAAAATGAAAAAATCATGTTTTTACTATGATTAAGATGTTTATAAATTATTATTTTTATCTAAATAAATGAATAAAATTTGATTTTTTACTTTAAAGATCGATAATTCGAAAAAACTATCAGTCTTGTTATGAGAGATTTGACTTAAGTTATTTTTTAACTCATTAATAATTACTCTATTTCTTCAACTGCGATAACTATATCGGTTATGAAAGCTGAAGTTTATGTATATCTATCAGCACTAACATATAGTCTTAAATAGTCTTTATTATTTAAGACGATTGTATATTCATTATTAAATCAAAAAAACAATGGAAAATATATTTCCCATTGCATAAACAAATATTATCTTCTTGTTTGCCTTCTTTCTATTATCTTACCTTTTGATAATCTAATTATGTAAGACACTTTATTTTTTTCTAAATTAAACTTTTTTGATATATCTTCAATTCTCCATTTTTCAACCATGAATAGCCATGTTACATCCAGTTCAAGTTGAGTTAAATCTTTTAACATATCATGGAGTTCAACATTATGAAATTCAGCGTTATTTTCTCCTTCTTTAAAATAACTCTCTTCATCAATAATATAATCTCTTCTATTTCTATTTTTTACATAATGAGAACTAAGTTTATTCATTAGTATCTGCATAAAATATGAATAGAATGGGATTTCAGAATCTTCATATTTTTCTACTGCCTTATATAGAAGAATCAAACTTTCCTGAAATATATCATCATACTCTCTACCAAGATGAAAATCTTTTATTTTTTTCGAAATAAAGATTGAATATTTATTGAATAGTGTCTCTAACGCTAATTCATCAGAGAAACTAATCAAGTATAATAATTCATAATCATTATATTCGAATGGATTTATAGTTTTCTCCTCCTAGATTGAATATCGCTCATACATATCGCAAGAGAAATTGAAGCATTTAAACAATTGATTTTTCCAACCATTGGTATTTTTAGTAAAAAGTCGCAGTTATCTTTAACTAGCTTGCTCATACCGAAACCTTCTGAACCAATGATTAAGCATATAGGCATATCGACTCTAACTTCATCATAGTTAGTATCGCCCTTCATATCTGTTCCCATAACCCAATAACCATTATCTTTTAATTTTTTAATAGCGTTATTAAGGTTTGTTACTTGAGCTATTTTAACATAGTTATATGATCCAGCAGATACTTTCGCAACTGTCTCATTTACGCTTATAGAATGGTTTTTAGGAATGATTATAAAAGAGCCTCCTAAAGCGTCAAAAGTTCTTATGATATTTCCAAGGTTTTGAGGATCTTCAAGGTTATCTAAAATAACACATAATGAATTATTGTTAACAGATGTAAGTAGTTCATCTAAATCATAGTATTCATAGTCTTTAGCGTATACTACAATTCCCTGAGCCTCATTACCATACATTTTATTAAAATCGTTATCTTTCATTCTTTTACATTCAATTTTTTCTCTTTCAATAATAGATAAAACTGGATCTTTAAAAGATTCTTTAATAACGACTTTAATAACGTCCTTTTTATTCTTTATTGTTTCTCTTGATACGTTTTTACCTTTCAATAACATTTCGTCACCATTATATCATAAATATTTGCCTATTTCTAGCAATTTTTTTGGTTTATAAAATCGATGGATTTCATTACTAATTCATCGATTCTTTCTTCATTTTTTATCAAATAAAGATAGCCTATTAAAGCTTCATAACCTGTAGCTTTTCTATAGTCGTTTAAGGAAGCGTTTTTAGGTTTATGAGTTCCACCGCTATTTCTACCTCTCTTATAAACCTCAATTTCTTCTTCAGTTAAATCACTAATTATATAATCAATTATAGATGATTGACTCTTTGCGCTAGTATATTTTATCGCATGTTGATGCATATCATTTACCTTTTGTTCACCGAGTGACAAAAGGTAACTTCTCACTCTTAATTCAAATACTGCATCGCCAATATAGGCTAATGTTAGCCCGTTTTCTTGAATCATAAAATAATACCTTTTTCTGTCAAAACTTTTCTTAGTTCATCGGCTTTATTAAAGTCTTTATTAGCTCTTGCGTTCATCCAATCATTATATGTTCTTAAAGTATCATCATCCATTCTATTATATTTTTTATCTAATCCATATATATGAAGCATTGTATCTAATAAATTATATAATGATACTAGTTTCTTAGAATCTTTAGAGCCTCTAAGTTCTTGATTTATTAACTTAGTTGTCTCATTTATTACAGTTAATCCATTTGGAGTATTTAAATCATTATCATTCGCATCATCGAATTTTTTTATTAGTTCATTATATGTATCATCTTTATAATCGTTATCAAATAGATTATTGATATCTAAATAATAGAATAATTTTCCATATGTAGTATCTAGTCTATTTAGTTCCTGAACAAATTGATTTTGAAGTTCATCAGTATATGGAATTATGTTTCTATATGGGAATGATAATACAAGCAGTCTATAAGCTCTAGGATCACATTTTAAATCTTTAGTCCATATAACATTTCCAATAGACTTACTCATCTTTTCATTTCCAAAATTAACTCTAGCGTTATGAACCCAAAAGTTCGCTAATCTATTATGATATAATGATTCATTTTGAGCTATTTCATTTTCATGATGCGGGAATATTAAATCAGTTCCTCCACCATGAATATCAATCATACCGCCAAATATCTTATGGATCATTACAACACACTCAGTATGCCATCCAGGTCTGCCCATTCCCCAAGGTGATTTATAGATTAATCCTTCTCTAAAATCTTTCCATAAGGCAAAATCATAACCATTTTCTTTTTCTTCTCTAACATCAACTCTTGCGCCTTGAATGAGTTCATCTACTTTTCTATTAGATAAAGCTCCATAATTTGGAAGAGAATCTACTCTATAATAAACATCTCCACCCTTTTGATATGCAGAACCATTATCAATTAGTTTTTGGACAAAATCGATTATCTCAGGTATATTTTCAGTAACTCTAGGTTTAATAAAAGAATCATCTGCATTTAATCTTCTAACATCTTCTAAATAAGCATTGATGTATTTATTCGCGACAGCCATTTCATCAATGCCTTCTTCTTTAGATTTCTTTAGAATCTTTTCATTAACATCAGTGAAGTTAGAAGCCATAATTACCTTATAACCCATATGTTCCAAATGCTTCTTCAAAGTATCAAAAGTAATTATAGGTCTAGCGTTTCCTATATGAATGTAATTGTATACAGTTGGACCACAATAATAAATTGTGACAACTCCTTCTTTTATTGGTTTTAGTGTTTCTATACTATTAGTATAAGTATTATATAATTTCATATTTTCACCACCATTTATTATATGATTATATCATATATAACGAATAAAAAGTTACTCATTTTAGAGTAACCTTTTTAAACCTTGACAAGAGAAATAATTATTCTTTAACGATATTAGTTGCTTGAGGGCCTTTTTCACCATTAACAACTTCAAAGTTAACTGCTTGGCCTTGGTCTAAAGACTTATATCCTTCAGATTGAATCTGAGAGTAGTGAGCGAAATAATCTGTTCCGTCTTCACCAGTTATAAAGCCATAACCTTTCTCTGCATTAAACCATTTAACTGTGCCTTTCATGATGCTCCTTTTAAAAACTTAACTAATAATATACTTTTTCTTAAAAAATGTAAAGAAAAAACGTAAAATTAACATATATTTTTCATAAATTATTCTATATTCAGACTATTTTACTAATAAAGGTATATAAAAAGAAAGCAAATGAATGCTTTCTTTTTATATTATTTTAGCTTATTCAGCCATTTTTACGTATGTAGCGAATCTTGCTTTAGCGTTTTCGATATTTTCTTTTAAGAGTTCATCAGCTTCAGTTGGGTTGATAGTCTTTAAAGTAGAATATCTTCTTTCGTTCATTAAGAATTCGTTATATCTATCCCAGTTAGGAGTCTTAGTATCTAATTGGAACGGATTCTTGCCTTCTGCTTTTAGTCTTGGATCAAATCTGAATAATGGGAAGTATCCACATTCAGTAGCAAGTTTAGCTTCTACTTGAGAATTGCCCATATTGCCTTTGATACCATGAGCAATACATGGAGCGTAAGCGATGATTAATGATGGTCCTGGATAGCTTTCAGCTTCTTTTAATGCTTTAATCATTTGAGCAGGGTTTGCACCATGACAGATAGTTGCTACATAAACATGTCCATAGCTCATTGCTATTGCAGCTAAATCTTTCTTCTTACCTTCTTTACCGCCTGCAGTGAATTTAGCGATAGATCCAGCTCTAGATGATTTAGAAGATTGTCCACCAGTATTTGAATATACTTCAGTATCAATTACTAAAATATTTACATCTCTTTGGTTAGCGATTACGTGATCTAATCCTCCGTAACCGATATCATATGCCCAACCATCACCACCGAAGATCCATTGAGATTGTTTAACGAAGTAATTCTTCATTTCAAGAACTTCTTTAGCTTCACTAGATTCTTCTTTTTCTAAAGCTGCAACTAACTTCTTAGATAATTCTAAAGTTGCTTCTCCATCATTCTTAACTTCTAACCATTTAGCCATTAATTCTTTAGTTTCTGGAGCAACTTTATCCATAGCAGCGTTCATCTTACATGCTAGCTTATCTTTTAATGCTTCATAACCTAAAACCATGCCATAGCCAAATTCAGCGTTATCTTCAAATAATGAGTTAGCCCAAGCTGGTCCTCTACCTTCCTTATCAACTGTATAAGGAGATGCTGGGAATGATGCACCATAAATAGATGAACATCCTGTTGCGTTTGCAACAACCATTCTATCACCGAATAATTGAGTTATATTCTTAACATATGGAGTTTCACCACAACCTGCACAAGCGCCAGAGAATTCAAATAATGGTTGTGCAAATTGTAAGTTCTTAACGTTGCCTTTACCTGTTAAATCACTCTTATAAGTAACTTTATCGAAGAAGTAATGAGCAAGTTCTTTTTCATTAGTTTCAGCATATACTTTATGAATTGGAGTTAATGTTAAAGCATCCTTTGGACATTGGTTAATACAAACTCCACAACCTGTACAGTCTTCAACTGAAGTTTGGATTCTGAATTTGTAGTTTTCAAGTCCTTTACCCATAGCATTTAAGTATGTAGCGCCTTCTGGAGCATTCTTTTCTTCTTCGCTAGAAACTAAGAATGGTCTAATAGCAGCGTGAGGACATGCGAATGCACATTGGTTACATTGGATACATTTAGTTGGATCCCATGTAGGAACCATTTCAGCTATAGAACGTTTTTCATATGCTGCAGTTCCAACAGGCATCATACCATCTTCATAACCTTTGAATGCAGAAACTGGTAAATCATAACCTTTAATTGCATTTACTGGGTCAGCAATATTCTTAACGAAATCAGGTCTATCTAATTGTTCAACTTTTTTATCAGCACCTAAATTCTTCCATTCTGGTTTAACTTCAACTTCAACGAGTCCAGTTCCACCAATTTCAATTGCTTTGTAGTTCATTTCTACAATAGCTTCACCTTTTCTGATGAATGACTTGTATGCATATTTCTTCATTAAAGCAACTGATTTTTCATATGGAATAATTTGTTCATTTAGTTTGAAGAATGCTGATTCCATAACTGTATTGATCTTGTTTCCAAGTCCTACTTCTCTAGCTAATTTAGAAGCATCGATTGTATAGAACTTAGCTTCTTTTTCAGCTAACATTCTCTTAACTGAATTAGGCATATAGTCTTCAAGTTCTTTACCAGTATATGAAGTATTTAGTAAGAAAGTTCCACCTTTCTTTAAGCCATTGATTAAATCATATTTTCCTAGATATGAATCTTGTGAACAAGATACAAAGTCAGGAGTATTAACTAAATATGTAGATTTGATAGGGTTCTTACCGAATCTTAAATGCATTCTAGTAACACCACCAGATTTCTTAGAATCGTATGATGAATATGCTTGAGCATACATATTAGTGTTATCACCGATTAATTTGATAGAGTCTTTACATGCACCAACTGTACCATCTGAACCTAAACCGAAGAATAATAATTCAGTAGTAGATGGATCTCCAACAGCGATTTCTTCTCCTAAAGGTAAGCTAGTTCCATTAACATCATCTTCAATACCTACTGTGAAGTGATCTAAACGTTTATGTTTTAAGTTTTCGAATACTGCAATAATTTGTCTTGGTGATACATCTTTAGATGATAGGCCATATCTACCACCAACAATTACTGGAGCATCTTTCTTTCCATAATATACAGATTTAACATCTTCATATAATGGTTCGCCAAATGCACCTGGTTCTTTAGTTCTATCTAATACAGCAACATGTTTAACTGTCTTAGGCATAGCCTTAAAGAAGTATTTTGCGCTGAATGGACGATATAGATGAACTTCTAAGATACCAACTTTCTTATTCTTCTTGAGTAAGTAGTCAACAACTTCTTCACCTACTTGACAAGCAGATCCCATTAAAACGATTACATCAGTAGCGTCTTTTGCACCATAATAGTTGAATGGAGCATATTTTCTACCAGTAACCTTTGAGATTTGTTTCATATATTCATTAACTACATCTGGTACATTTTCATAGAATGGATTAGATGCTTCTCTAGCTTGGAAGTAAACATCATCATTTTGAGCTGTACCATGAATAGTTGGATTAGCACTATTTAAAGCTCTCTTTCTGAATTCTTCAATCTTTTCTTTGTTAACTAACTTATCAAATACAGAATAATCCATAACTTCGATCTTGTTAACTTCATGAGAAGTTCTAAAACCATCGAAGAAATGTTCAACTGGTACTGATGTTTCAATCGCTACTAAATGAGCAACGCCAGCTAAATCCATAACTTCTTGAACTGAGCCAGAACATAACATAGTCCAACCTGTTTGACGAGTAGCCATAACATCTTGGTGATCACCGAAAATTGATAATGCATGACTTGCTAGAGCACGAGCAGCAACATGCATTACGCATGGTAATAATTCACCAGCGATCTTATACATATTAGGAATCTTAAGTAATAAACCTTGAGATGCAGTAAATGTAGTAGTTAAAGCACCACTCATTAAAGATCCGTGAACGCTTCCTGCAGCACCTGCTTCAGATTGCATTTCAACAACCTTTACTGGCATTCCAAATAAGTTCTTCTTACCTTGAGAACTCCATAAGTCAATGTACTCAGGCATTGGTGAAGAAGGTGTAATAGGATAAATACCAGCTACTTCAGTAAATGCATAAGCGCACCAAGCCGCAGCTTGGTTACCATCCATTGACGCAAAAACTTTTTTTGACATTAATAAATTTCCTCCAATTTATATTTGTTTTTTAGTATTCTACAACTATTCAATTATAATACATTGAAATATATATTTCAATTGTAAATAATTCCCACACACTAAAAATAATAGAAAAAGGCACGAAAAAATCCCGCACCTTTTATCAACCAACCTAATTATCCGTAGATCTTTATTTTTTAATTCCTTCTACTAATGTTTTTATCACAAGTACTAAAAATGGAATGAGGAAAGGCGAAAATATAATCATTATAAGTATGAATATAATGTCTTGCAAGTAAGACGGAAATAGCCATAACAAATTAAGATTATATAAAACTACATATATACCTGTAAAAACAACTACTATAGGAAATACAAAATAAATGTATATCTTTTTAATTTTTTCAAAAATTCTTTTAAATATTTTCATGTTTATATTCCGTCCATCAAGTTTGGTTAAATTCATAACTTCAGCATTATCGATGCCTATTGAAAAATACAATTTGATTTGTTCAACTTTTCTATTTGAAAAGGCGATTCAAATAAAAAAAATATCTAAATAATGAATCCGCAGCAAATCTATCTCTTTTATAAAATTAATATCGGGAATCACATAATATGAAAAGTTTTTATAATTATAATTTTCTAAAAGTCCAAACCTTGCAAGCTCGTTTCTGAAAGTTATAAATACAATTGTAGTAGAATTGAATTCATTATGTAATCCTATAATGGCAGATAATATTGAGTATGCTCCAGCTTTGAAAAGAGATTTAGCCGTTTCCTTAGCGACAGCCCCTGGCAACGCTTTCGAAACAGCTTCTCTAAATATTCTGTCATATAGATTAAAAATCCATTGTATACATTGTTTTAATATACTGCAATAATAACTAATAATATGATGTTAATTACACATATGGTTTACCCTTAAACTTATTAACATAATCAATCTCTGAAACATTCTTTAATTCTTGACGTAGGAATGGAATTGCTGAATAAGCAAATAAAAATTTTTCTAGAAAATAAGATGATGAAACTAATTGAGACAATACACTTTGAATTGATAATCCATTTTTTATAATGTATTTTCTTTTCCCATTGATATTCAAAACTAAATTTTGTACTTTAGTTCTATTTAATAAATATTTTGTACTAAAAAAATCCCTAACTGTAATTTTATTTTCATTGTATCTTATTAATCTAGTAACAAATGCTTCAATATATTTGTATTTTAGAATGCAATTATTTAAATCAAGAGCTATACTGTCATCTATATTTGTCTTCCAAACACCATTATCCCTATAAAAAACAATCTCAGAATAGTTTTTTGTGATAATTCTTTTATTGTATATTTTGTTTTTCTTAAGTATTTTTTTGGTGTTTATTGATAAAAGCACATAAATCATAAGAATAGAACCTAAAAAAACAAAAAAGATTAATATTGTTCCAAGAATTTCATAGTTCAAAATCAAAGCAACCACGCCAAATATTGGGCTTAATACACATAATAATAATGTTAAATAAAACAGTATCATTTACGCCTCCATAAATTATAGAAAAATGTCATAAATAAAATTAAATGTACCTGAAATAATATTCTTCAACGTATCATAGCCTGCTTGATTATAAAACTCATTAATAAGTCCTTTATAACCTAATTTACCTATTTTTAAATTAGGGTACTTTGCATTTTTACATACTAAATAATCTATTTTAGGATTGTATTGAGATGTAGGAATAGTGTTCATATTTTGTTCCCAACTTGATTATACTATAATGAATAACTACTGTCATTATTAAACATAAAAATATTTACAAATATAAAAAACTATATATAGTTTTCGAATTGTATTAGTATTATATATTTTTATTTCTTGCTAAATTAAAAAAAAGATGGATTATAACAATTTCCATCTTCAGTGTATTTGTCATTTAATTAATATCTTCTATAATGGATTCACTAATAAGCGGAATTAGTGGCGCATCACTAAAACTAGATTCTCTTAAAGAAAAATAAGTTTTTTTATTAGGATTCTTAACACTTGTTATAACTAAATCACATAATCCTATTTTTATGATTGTCCCATTAGTATATTGAATCTTTAAGCCATATTCTCCATCAGTTTGTTTCAAGGTAAGAACTAAATATTGTTTATATTTCATTTCATTAAGTTCTTCTTTGAGTTTGTTGTAGTTTTCTTTTGGAATAGTTCCTTCTACTCTTTTTGTTATTCCGTCTTCTTTAGTTTCATAAATCAATGTTACACTTTCGACTTTATTATTAATAAATCTAGAAAATGATTTTTCTGAGTAAACAAATAAAAGAAAAATAATTACAATTAAAAAAATCAGCAAGAAAATAGATGATAACACTCTCTTTTTCATATATATTGCCTCCAAATTAAAATTAACAACTATTAAAATGCATACCAATATTTTTCATATTCTAATTTAGTATAATCAAAGTAAAAGGATTCTTTTCCATAATTCACCCTTAAATATGATAAATCTAAGCTATAATTCATTTCTTCAAAAATATTATACAACTTTTCATTTCTTATGTTAATTTTTGATATTTTTTCATTTCTTGGCCATTTTTTATACTATTTTTCATTTCTTCAAAAATTTTTCATTTCTTTCTTATATTGCGTTTTTTTATTATAAATGAAATAATTTCTATAGGAGAAAAAGTATGAAAAATAAGTTTTTATATCCATATATAATAATTGAATTTGCTTTATTTATAGGAATATTCTTTTTTGTGTTAAATCCTATTATTACATTTAATTATAGAATCCTTGTGAGCGTAGGATTAGGATTTAATCTAATATTCTCTATTTTATTAAAGCCAAAAGAAAAGGTAGATATCTATTTTGTTACAACTATGTCTTTATTCTTATTTGTTGGAGAGTTACTATATTTACTCACAAAAAATCTATTATTATATCTAATCTTAACTCTTCTTGGATTGTTCGTTGTTACCGCAAGATTATTTATAAAAGTTAAGGATAATCCAAAAATAAAAATAGTGACAGTAATAATATTCTTATTATGTCACTTAGTATTGTTAGGATTATTGATGTTTAATGTTTTTGGTTTAGAGTACTTCTTAACATTCTCAATAATAATTATTCTATTAACTAATATAGTTTTGATGATTCAAAGATATAGAAATGAAATGATTGAACATAAGCCTAACTACTTCTTTGGATCTATAGGTTCATTAATATTCGCTACATTTATAGTATGCATGGTATTTGGCCCTTTAATGGATGATACCGCAGCGTTAAAAGAGTTTGTTAGTTTAGGCAGCTCAGTATTAATTATTCCATCAGTATTAATGATGTCTCTATCATTTACGCTTTTTGAACTACGCGAAGCATAGCTGAATGACTTCTTCTATTGCTTTCTAATTCTTCATCTGATGGAAGAATAGGTTTCTTAGTAATTCTTATCAATTTAGGTTCTTCTGGATTAACTGGAAGACCTTTTATATTTATGGTAGTATATCCCTCTTTAAATACATTTTTAACTATCTTATCTTCTAATGGTTCAAAATCAATAACTGCGATACGACCACCTGATACGGTAATTTCAATCGCTTGGCGTAAAGATGATTCTAATACCTCTAGTTCTCTATTAACATATACTCTTAAAGCTTGGAATGATTTTTTCGCTGGATGTCCTTTTTTAGATAATTCTTTTTTAGGAAGAGCTTCTTTTATGATATCAACAAGTTCAAAAGTAGTATCAATCGGTTTTATTTCTCTATTTGATACTATCTTTTTCGCAATTTCTCTTGAATAGATTTCATCGCCATATTTATATAGAATATCAGCGATTAATTTATAATCAAATTTGTTGACTATATCCCACGCAGAGATAGGTAAGCTATCATCCATTCTCATATCTAATCTTGCGTTATGATTATATGAAAAACCTTTTTCTGGAATATCGAATTGGAATGATGAAACACCTAGATCATATACAATACCATCTATTTTGTCTACACCTAGTTTATTTAATTCATATTTAAGGTTTTCAAAATTAGATTTAATAATTGTATAGTTTGGTTTACCGACACTATCTAGTTTTTCTTTCGCTCTAGCGATAGAATAATCATCAACATCAAAAGAGTAAAGGTGTCCTTTACTAGATAACCTTTTTAAAATCTCGCTAGAATGTCCTCCTCCACCTAGAGTCGCATCAACATAGATTCCATCAGGATTAATATTTAAACTTTCAATTGATTCTTTTAATAAAACTGAAATATGTTCCATATTATTATCTAAAAGAAAAAAGCACTATCGTGCTTAAGTCTATTTGCTTTCTTTTTCTTTCTTTTCCTTAACTTCGATTACTTGTTCACCATTGTAGAATCCTTTTTCATCTACTTGATGGCTAACACGATATTCTCCAGTTTCAGCGTCTTTAACGAGAGCAGGTTGTGCTAAACCTTTATTTCCACGACGGATTCTCTTAACTGACTTGCTTGTTTTTCTGAATGGAACTGCCATATTACTCCTCCTCTTTATCCTCTACGCTAAGCTTAGAGAACGGATTTATTTTTTCAATTTCAAATTCTATTTCCTCATCTTGGTATTCCGAATCTTCAGATAAGATACGGACAGGCAAATGAAGAACAATTTCGCCCCAGATTTCCTCATCCAACTCAATTGTATTGCCTACAATTTCGAAGGAGTCATCATCCACCACTTTAAAAGTATAAAACAAATCAGTGTCAAAATCAACTAAAACTTTTACTGGTTTTAAAGTATTCGCACAAGGTGCGACTATATTAGTATAAACATGTAGATGGAATGCGAACATTTCTTGACTTCTAATATAATCATAGTATCCATCAACTTCTACATCATCTATACTTATATATTCTTCTCCCTCTTTGTTTTTATACGAAATAACACC
>OCVV011170256.1_pt1 | contig 13485 bp, 13 predicted proteins | sample 1539721 | NCBI WGS metagenome assembly OCVV01 (sample SAMN02144230, study PRJEB22623) | gut metagenome | biome: sheep rumen | host: Ovis aries | place: New Zealand
CATTTAATGGTGATATAATAGGCCAAAAATTTGATTTATTAACTAAAGATGGAACATATAGATACTATATAAAATCATCTGCAGAAATAATAGTTACTAAATATAAAGAAATAGATTTCTATGTAATTAATGGAAAGAATCTAATAGACTTCGAATCAAGAAAACTAGATTCAGTATTAGGAAGTTTATTTATGTCAAATAACGAAAATGGTGTTAAACCAGATGGTTCAACTGACTTTATCTATTTCACATTAAATGAAGATTTATCATTGGATATTAATTATACATATATTAATGGACTAAAAGCTTTTGGGGCTATTAAATTCTTAAATATAGAAGGATACTATTATAGTGATGGAGGAGATTTTAACATTTACTTCATGGGAGATAATGAAAACTATAAGCTTCACTATAATAGAAATAATGTTGAAATAACTAAACTGTCATAGCTGACTATCCCTAGGAGTAGAAATATTCTTAGGGATTTTTCTATCTAATATAATCATTTTATGATAAAATTATTATAAGCAAATATTGGAAGGAGATGCTTATTGTGAAAAGAAAAATTATAGCATTAACTTTACTAGCTATGTTGTTTACTATGGCTGGTTGTAATAAAGATAATTCGAGTGAAACAAATTCTTCAAAAATTAATGAAATAGAGCCGTCAAATAGTACTAATGAAATAGAACCATCAAATAATAATGAGGCTGATACAAAAGAAACTTATGAATCAATTTTTGACAAATGGGAAGAAATTGAACTTTCTACTGGCAAAATTGAAGGAATAAAGTTTTATGGATATAATCAATTTGATATTGAAGAGTTTATTGCTTTTGGAAAAGATAATTATGTTTATGGAAGGGAATATGATGAAACTAATAACAAATATTATTATTCAACATCTGGAAATAAATGGAAATTTATAGAAGACTCAATAATTGCAATTCATAGAGGAACAAAAGATTTTAAATATTTGGTTTATAAAGATATGCTTATTGCTTTAGATGGTACACAAGAATATTACAAAAAGGGAGAACCTGAAGTCATAGATTATGATAAGATGGTCTTAGAGTTAGAAATAAATGGTAAATCTGTAGATGTTACATGGGAAAATAATGATTCAGTTAAAGAACTAAAAAAACGTGCTTTAAGAGGTTTAACAATTTATTTTGTTAATAAAGGTTATCATCAAATATTTAAGTCTTTAGATTTTGATTTGAATAATGGAGGTAGTCTATCAGAAGTTAAAATTGGTGAAATCAGGGTAGAAACTAACTACTTTGTATTATTTTATGACACTCCAATTGTTCCTGAAACTGGTGAAAATATTAAATCTAGTGGTGAGTTAATTGGTAAAATAAATATGAATTTTGAAGAATTAGCATCTTTAATAAATTCAAAAGATACAGTTACTATAACTTTTAATCTAAAATAAAATGAATTTATATATTAAATAATCTTGTTATCCTTAAGAGTAGAAATACTTTTAGGGATTTTTTTATTGTAATAAAAGTGATAAAATAAAGTAATAGTTAACATAAAAAAGTGTGTTAACCTAAAGATTAAGCGATGCCTGTTTCACTATGCTTTTTAGTTATTTTATAATTTGAAATGCAAAGGGGGATTGGTATTATTGATGAAATATTTTAAAGTTTTGGCCAAATGTGGTCATGTAGGAAGAAACAATTACATATTAAAATGGTTCTATGTAAAAGCCGAGTCTGGTGAAGATGCAGCGAAAGATGTACGAGATACACCTCGAGTCAAGCATCATCATAAGGATGCAATTAGAGAAGTACGTGAAATATCATTAGAAGATTATTTCAATGGTAAAAAACTGATGTCTAATGATAAATATTTCCAAGTGCATAGTAGAACAGAATCTAGACTTTACAATTGTGAAAAACACGAAGATATTTATCCTGAAGAAGAGAAAATTAAATATAAGAAAAAACGAAACGGTAGAAGAATTAAATATCAATTCTTAGAAAAGGAATCTAAAAAGATTCTAAGAGGAGGAAACATAAATGTTGAATAAAAATAAAATAGGCAATTATTTAAAAGAATTAAGAAAAAATAAAATAAATTCAAAAGGCAAGCCATATACACAAAATGACTTGTCTGATGAATTTATGGAAAAATATAATATATTAATATCAGTTAATGCAATTGCGGAATGGGAAAATGGCAAGACTTTACCAACATATGATAATCTTGAAATATTATCTAAAATATATTCAAAATCTATTGATGAAATAATTGAAGGTGAAGATTTTAAACAGACTGATTTAAAAAAAGAATATTTTCTTTGTGATGATAATTGGGGATCTAGGTTCTCAATGAAAGAAAATTTATATCAAATAAGGAATAATCAAATTCTTAAAATCACAAGAAAATTTAAAGAACTTATTAAGATAAGAATATCTAGAGAGTTTACTTCAAATGAAGAAAAAGAATTCAATTTCTTGTTTAATCATTTTTATTCTATTACTGAATATTGTGAAAATTATTCCAAATCTCAATTTAAAGATGATTTATTAATATTTAATGATGCACTTAAACATTTGTTAGTTGAAATAAGAAATATGTCATTTGATGAAAAATATTGGGAGGTTCAAAAATTATATAAAGAAGATAAAGTGCTATGGTTTACATTTAGAATAGATGTGCATGATTTAAAACGAGTTGATATTCTTCAAGAAAGAATTAAATATCTTGATGATTGGGAAAAGGATATGCTTCTTGCAATGTTTCAAAATCTAGAGCCATATGATGCTAATGCTGCAGTTAATTTTGGTTCTGCATATTTAGAAAGATATGAAAAACAATTTGGTGAATATAATCATGATGCTGTAGTTAAAGATGAAATTAGAGAATTAATTAATCATGGTGCATTTGTAAATAAAGCCTTCCTAAATGTTAAAGAAAAGTTGGTCGAAAATAAGAGAATAATTGATAGGTTGGAAGAATTATATAATAAATGTTTAAAACCAATTGAAGTATATGTTGTTGATTCTGATGTTTCAGGAGAATTTAAAACATATAAGATTGAAAATAATTTAAGGAATAGATTTATTAATAATTATTATTTTCAGCTTTCTTGGGGATTGAAATTTAAAGAACAGACAGATCATAGTTATGATGATTTACAAGAAGTTTATGATTTCTTTATTAATAATGAATCTATTCCAAAAGATATGTATATTAAGTTGGCCAAATTAAATAATATTGATATTAATAGAGACGAAAAATATTGGATGGCTGATTTGAAATATCGTGAAAGAGCATTTGATACATTTGACGAATATAAGAAATATGAAAAAGAAATAAGTGAAGGATTAGAAGAAATTAAGAAACTAAAATCATTACTTGAATCTGGAGAAAAGGAATATCAAGTAGTTACTTATGAATCTATAGGCGGCAAAGATGAGGATTCAATAAGAGATTATATTGAGTATTGGAAATCAGATATGGATTATAATGAGTTCTTAAAATTTAGAAATAAAGAATTAACAAATAGTTTATTAAAAGATTTAGATGTATTATCTTTAGAAGAAATTAAGAATAAATATTTTAAAGAGGAGGTAATTGAAAATGAGTAATCAAACAGGAAATTTATTAAGAAAATTACGTAAAGATTTCAATTATACCCTTCAAGATGTTGCTAATCTATTAGGAGTTAGTAAGCCTGCTGTAAGTAAATGGGAAGCAGGTGATGATATAACTATTGACCATTTATATGATTTATCAAAGCTATATGGTATTAGCTTTTCAGAATTATATCAAGGCAAATTAATTAACGAATCAAACGAACAATATTGGAAACGTAATTATGATTTATCAAATTATGAATTCGATGAAATTACATCTAAAAATATTGAAGATGTAAAAGTACTATTTGACCATATTAAGTCCTTGAAAGAAGAATTCTATAAATTATTACCAAGATGGGCATCCAATACTTTAAAGAAAGATGAGCTAGAAGAATTCAATTTTATCAAGCAATATTTTGAATTTGATGAAAGGTATTATTCTTATATAAAGAATGGACCTGGAGTTATTTCAATGACATTTGGTGATGAAAAGAAAAAAGAATTTGTTAATGATATTTATTCTAATATCAAAGGTTTGAATAATGAATCATATATTTGGGAATTATCTAAAATATATAATTTTAAATATGATTATAAATCAGACAAGATTTGTGAAAGTAGAAATTTGAAGGCACTTGAGTATATGCTATCATCTTTTTCACAAATAGAAAAAGACAGCTTATTATATGTTAATCTAACTGTTAAAGAGAAAAAAGAAATGATGTTTGGTTTAACCCAAGATGTTGAAAGAGATAGAACAGTTACCGAAATAGAGCAATTACCATACTTTAAGGTAATGTTAAATTCAGGTGCAAATGTACTGTATCAATATAAATCCCATTTGGGTGGTTGGGATAAAGAACAATTCGACTTTATTGAAGGTAAAGCTGTTGAAATTGATGAAACTATTTATAAAAAATATAACTTTAGTAATTTTGCTGGTCAAACATATGTTCCAATATTAAAGGGTTGGAAATTATATTCATATGAACAATATTTAGAATTTATTGATCATAATACAACAAATTATTTAAGAGATATTGTTAATTTAAAGGATAATAATCCTCTTAAGTATTTTGAAAATATAATAAAAAGAGAATACACAGATGTTAAATCATATAATTAAATAATATAGGATATCCTGCTCCTTGGATAATCCTATTTCTATAATGAAGAATCAAAGCCTCCTTTCTGGCGGACCGTATATTAATTTATGCGGTCTTTTTTATTTTTCTACAAACTTTTTTAAATTTTTTTGTAAATTTATTGTTCAAGTCAAATACCGTCCCGACTATCCGAATTTTACCTCTTTAAAATGAAATTGTAATCGATAAGGAAAACAAAAAAACTTAAAGATTAAAACTGAAAAAAGGAGGTAGTGAATCATGGTATTTGTGGTTGATGTTGAAGAAGTCAAAGAAAACCAAGATGCTTTAGAAGGTCTACTTAGGTATGCTGGAGTTCCTGAAAAATGGATCAGGATTACAATGACAGCTTATACAGCTAAGACAGCATGTTCTAAGGAACAAAAGGAATTGTTTGACAGAGTATTCAATCATACAAAAAGATAATTAAAAATTAAATATTTATATTAATTAAATAGGTTGACTTGTCCCTATTAAAAAGAAACTAACAAAGGATTAATGAATCCAAACAAAGGTTATAGGCTAAACCTAGAAAAGCCAATCAATATTAAATTAAAAAAATGAAAGGAAAAACAAATTAATTAAAGAAAGAGGTAAACAAAAATGAAAGGTAAAATTAATGTAACATGTGTAATCGGTAAGGAATTCAATACAGGAGATTTAGTAGTAACTACTAAGGCTGTAATTGAAAACAAGGAAGGAAATGTAAATTTTGGAAAGGGATATGCTAACGTAGTTGTTAAGCCAAGATATGAATTATCTTTTGAAACATTACAAATTATTGCAGCTAAGAAGAATATGCTATCTCACCTAGAGGATAAGGGTGGTATTCAATTTAAGGAATGCCCTGCAGAATTCATCTATGCTAAGGCAAAGAACGAGGATCGCTATTATTATGCAATCATCGTAGATTTAGGAACACCTGACTTCCCAGTAAAGAGAACATTCTATTTAAATCAAAAGAATGAATATTATTTATCATTATTTACACCTGAATATGAATTCACAAAGGTTGAAGAGGAAATTAACTCTGACAACGAATCTGAAGAAAATGAATAATGATAAGTATTATATTTAACATACTAATAAGTTTAGCGTCAAAGGTATTTGGCGCTTTACTTGTAATTATTAGGTTAATAATAAAAATGATAATTGAATTGTCCAAAGCATTTATTAATCTAATTAAAAATTTAATAGAAAAAATAAAGTGTAAAGGAGATAAGAAATGCACAAAAAAATAAGGGTTTTATTAACAACATTTGCACTTGTATTATCACTATTTATATTATGCTCTGGTTCGGTTTATGCATCTGAATATGATGCAATTCAAACAGAAGTAGAAACCCTAGTTAATAATGGTAAATTAGGTTCTCAGCATAAAAAATTAGCTTATAACGTTGGCTACCAAACCCTATATACAAAGATGTATAGACAAGGTAATGATGCAATGAGATCATATTTCGCTGAAATGACATATGGACAGCTTCTAAACATAATTGATATGTATGAAAATCAATGGAATGAGGTATGGTTTGATATCTTAACTAATCTAGATATAGAACCTCAATATTTAGATCCAAATAGAGTATTAGGTATATATTATGATGCTTATACATCAGGTAATTCATCATACCTATATCTAATATGGACATCTAAATATTTACCATCAGAATTCATGACAATTAATTCTTTAGAATTAAATGGCAAATCATATTCACAATATCCTGATGGAGATTTATTTAATCCATTTTGGTATGATTCACAGTATTACTACTATGAACAATATGACCTAGCAATTCATATAACTCCAATAGGTGGATATAAATCTGATGGAACACATTTTGGTGTACCTATTACTCAGAAATATAATTTTTCTAACATCAAGGTTGGTGTAGATAAGCTTCAATTTGATAAAGACCCTGATCCATATAATAAGTATTCGGCAACTATAGATTCATTTGCTGAATTTAATTTAGGTGGTACACCTAAGTTTCATGGACAATCTGCCTGCCAAATGGTAACTCATGCTTATAAGCTAATAAAGGATTGTGAGGTTCAATCACATTATGACTTTGGCTTTGGTGGATATATGCATTATGTTCATTTCAATACGACAATCCCAATCGATAAGATTTATCGTGTTGATGTATCCTATGTATTAACCTCAGATAACAAAGATTGGTATCAATTCTGGTTAAGAGAAGATGAACAAAAGGTAATTAAATCAATGACACCAGATAGAAAATCAACAGGTATATTTAATCTGTACAATACATATGGATTTAAAGAAGGAGAATTCAAATCCAATGAGAAGAATTCAATAACCTATAAATATGAAATGATGCTTAATTATAAGGATCAAAACTGGGATTGGTTTGGTGATTATTGTGTTGAATCTAACTATAAAAGAATTAAAGACTTTAAAATCCTAAGACTTAACTATCTAGTAGATGATAAGGTATATGATGTCGCAGTAACTATGGATACAGTAAATGGTGAAACCTTATCAATTATTGATAGAGGCTTAATCCTAGATACAGATTCAGCACTATGGAAAATTAAAGATAAAGCTTATTCAATCGCTGATGGAATAGAACTAGCAAGAAACATAATGGTAACAATTATAGGTATTATAGGATTTTTATTACTATTCTATTTAGGCTATAAGCTAGTAATTACATTTAAGGAGGCGATGAAGAATGAGAAATAAAATATTGATTTCAACATTTATTGTTGGATTATTATGCATATTAAGCTTATTCATATCTAATAATGTTTATGCTGAATCTGATGATTGGACATATGATGAAATGATGGCTACTAAAACTAAATTTGATTTTGAAACAGCAACCTACATAAATCAATTTTATGCCACAAGAAATATGGATGCGCCAAGAGTAATTAAGCAATATCAAAAAGATTTAGTTTGGCTTGGAATTGGTCCATGGTATGAACCAGAAAATGATATTTATATGGATTTTGGTGAATATCCAGCTGATCCAGACATTATAGTTTTACAACCACATTTAGGCCAAGGAAGAGATGTATATTCACAAGGCACTAGAGCTAGAGAAATAGAATCATTTGATGGTAAGGCAGAATATATAATAGGATTCAACCAGTATGATCAAATTATGATTATTCTAGACGGTAATACTTTTAAGGGAAATGTTGGTGATATTATAAATGATTTCTTCTTAAATGTTGTTACTGATAATTCATATAGAGTAGAACATGAATTTATTTGCGATTATGCATCCTGTGCCAAAGAAGGTGGATGTATTACAACATCTAGATATAGACAAGGTGAAGATATTTATATGGCAAGCTGTTTATACGAGGTGGGCTTTAATTTAACAAAGGAAGCACCACAAACCCCAGTAGATAATAATCTAGAGGATCCAGCAATTTATGGTGGTAATGAAACAGTAACAATCGATGATACACCAACACAGGCACCAGAGGTTAATGAATATGATCCTTGGAAGGTACTTGGAATAGTTGGTTCATCATTAATATCCTTAATAGGTATTTATTTGATTTACCTACTAGGAAAGAAAATATATTTGACAATGAAAGGACAATAAAATGAAGGATAAAAAGAAATTAATAATAATTATATCTTGCATTACATTAGGACTATTAGCCCTAATACTTGCTTTAACATCTTGTAATAAAGATAATGACCTACAAGAAAAAGAAGCACTTCAATTAAATTCAATTAAGCAATTAAATGCTCAGGTTATACCAGATGGCATAACTTATGAAACTGATGATTGTGCTGGCTATACTATAGCAACATCATTTGTATTTACAAAGAACATAGATACAAAAAAGGCTGTAGAAGCTTTAAAGCCATATATGATTTTCTATGATGGAAAACCAGTACATACAGATTCAAATATAGTATGTAATATAAATGATAATTGGGCTGATGTTTATGTTTCTTTTCCAAATGGAAAGGTTAAAAATACCTCAACCGGTGTTAAATTTATAGATTCACCAGATGGAGTAGAATTTGCAGCAGTTTGCCCATTTTCATATTTTAGATATGCTTGTGTTATAGATAAATCAACTTGCCCATCAGGCTATGATGTAAATAAAGTGCCACTTGCAGCTAATAAGGCTCGTTTCACTAATTTAATGAATCCTGAATTTGATTTATCATATAATGAATCATTACAAGAAGAAAATGAAATATGGAGCGAATCTACAATTAGAACAGGAAATGGTAAATATCATCATGCCTTTGCTAATGTAAGAATATTAGAAGACTTATGCAAATCAGGCTTTACTGGTACATCTAATAATCATGATACATATCAACCAAATGAAAATACAAATAACCAGATGGAACAACAATTTCCAGAGAGTGATGCACCAGACATTACTAATCCAGATAACCCTAATTATAATGAAAATCCAGAACCAAATAATGGAAACGAAGTAGTTAATAATGGAGATGTAAATAATGGTAATGAAACACCATCTGTAGAAGATGATGTTAAATCATTTGGCGAATCAATTAAACAAGGCTTTGAAGACTTTAAAACTAATGTAGAAAATAACACTACATTTAGAACAGTAACTATAGTAGTATCAAGCATAATTGGAATCTTATTAATATATGTTATATTTTTAATCATTAGAAAGATATGGCACGTAATAAGAAGCTAGTGATAATAGGCTTATTAATAGTAGGGCTAGGGATTTCCCTATCCCTATTATTTTTAAACCTAGAGTCTTTTAAGGATACAACAATAAGATTCCAAGACATATTTGATATAACCAATTTAAAAACTTGCTTTGACAATTATTTAAAAGCGAATGAACCAACCTATCAACAATTTGAAGCTGAATGTGCAGATAAGTATAACCAGGTAGTAGAATTTATTTCTAATCTTAAATTTGATAAGGAAATGTGGCTTACAATTCTTCAAAACATAGCTAATTTTATTTATATGTTTTTAATGTATGCCCTTAATGTTGGATTAAATGTATTGGTTATAATGTTCATATTTATTAGAGAATCCATTTATGGAACTAATCTTAAAATTAAAACATCTAAACCAGCATTAATTCTTATTAAGATAAGACAATTCTTTATTTTTATAATCAATAAAATAAAACAATTCTTAAGATTTATTTTAAGAAAAATAAAAGAATATAAAAAGTATGTATTTGTTGCAATACTCGTAATATTAATATCAAATGGCTTCCTATATAGATTTTTAGTGGAACTAATAATCTTTATAGAAGCCTACATATACCATATGTTTAATTTTGATATTAATGTAATATTTGAGTCATTCCTAAAAGCTGCAATAACATGGGCTTTACCAATACTAAGAAGAATACCTACATTCTGCTGGTATCTGATTTTATATATTATTTTATTCCTTATGGGCTTAGGTAGAGCAAAACATAAGCTTAGAAAGAATCATGAACGCTTAAAGAAAATAGCTCATGATGATTTAACTCAAACAACATTTATTAATGGCGCTCCAGGTACTGGAAAGACATTGTTAAATGTTTCTCTTAGTCTAGCATCTGAAGAAGCCTATATAGATGAACTAGAAAAGAAACTATTAGATTATGAAGCTAAATATAGATTTATTAATTTTGCAGAAATAAGAGAACATCCAGAGCTTTATCCAGAACATCAAGAATATATAGACACCTTAAAGATGATTAAGGATAGAGGAACATTCCTTATTTCAAATTATGCAATATATTCACCTTATTTTAGTGAATATTCTAAAATCTTTAACTTCGATTATATGCGTAAAAATATAGAAGCTAAAGAATATCCATTAGAAGAATATATTGTTATATCCTTGTCTGAAATAGATAAAGAATATAACAGCCATGATAATGTTAAAGAAGTTGGTACTGATGGTGCCCATACATTCTTTTCAACAGTATCACATGATTTAAAAAGACACTGTAAGATATTTTGCGACTACCAACTAAAGGATCAAGTACCTTTAAGAATAAGAGGTAACGCAGAATATTTTATAAATATTAAAAAGAGAAAACTAAAAATGCCTTTCTTAATAAAGCTTTATTACCTACCTTTTAAAGGAATAAAGTTATTTGTAGAAAAGCTTATTACATCTTATGAATTAAAAAAGAAAAGAATTACTAAAGAAACTATGAGAAAAAGTTATGGTACATACAAAAGAAATGATTATAACTCAATCTATTATTTCTTACGTAATTTAAATACAACATTAACAAAAATATGTACCTGGTTTGAAAAATACCAGTACTTTAAATTAACAGCTCTTAAATCTCAAGAAGGAGATGAAAAGGGCGAAAGAATTACATTTAATATAAATCTATGTGACTTACATATAAATAATCAAAAACTATATGATTCAACATTCTTATCATATGCTTATGAACAAAAAAAGAATATGGATTTTAAAGATATAGAATCATTTACACAATTGACTCCATCAATTGAAGAATTAAATAAATGTAATTCTAAATTCTATAACAAAATAAATCAATAAAAAAAAGAGATGCTTCAAAAACCCATTAATCCATAATGTCTCTTAGAGCATGGAGGATTTTGTCTTAGCATCTCTAATAAATAATGTAGAACGGCGAGAGAACCACTCCTCGCATTACCCTATAGGTGTCGCGGTCCATAACTTTCGACCTCGTTCTACTATATTATCCGGTGGGCCAGTCTAGTACCCCACATCTCCTGAAAGCGTAGATGACTTTGTCTACCTCGGATACACTGGTCGGGACGTTCCAGTTAATAAATTAACTCCACCGACATATCAGCTAGTCTATTAATAGACCAGGCATAGATACGAACGAATTTTTCTACCACAGTGTATCAATATAATACATAAAAAAAATAATTAAGTCAAATTTAGAAAAATTATAGTAAGAAAATTCTATAACAAAATAAACAATTAGTTACAAATATGATGGATCTTTATAGTGAATTATTGAAGGCTCTGAGGGTTTGGTTATTGTGGTGGACGCGTGGAACTACTATTAGCCACGCGGACACATACCAAACCCGTCCTTCAATATCACCTAGAACCGTTATTGAATAATTACAAATTAATTAAAATTGAAAGGAAATTATATATGACAGAAGATAAAAGAACAATACCAGATTATGTATCAGTAACATTTCCACTTGTAGTATCAATGAGTGAAGATGAACAAGAGCGTAGTATTCAAACCTATAGAGTTACTAGAGACTTCTTTGGATTAAAGGATTGCCAGTGTAGGAGTGAAGCCTATGCTTCAAATAATTTTAAATATCAATACACATTATCAGAATTTATTACCTTAAGATGTGATGGACCAGTAAATTCAGATGGTGAAAGAACATGCCAATTAGAAATGAAAGGTGAAGGCTGTAGAGAATTTGAAAGAATCGCTAATGGTAAGACATGGCTTGATTTATTTAATTTCTTGATTGGAATGAATGCGACATTTAAAAGATTTGATTTAGCTAATGATGATTTTTCTGGAATGGAAATGAATCAAAACTATTTCTATAAGAAACTAAAAAAAGGAGAATACACATCAGTATTTAAATCTCCAGCTAAGTTTTATGGATTTGATGAAAATACATTTAATATTGAACTTGGTGGAAGACGTTCACCAACACAGTTAGTAGTTTATAATAAAAGATTAGAACAATTACAAAAACATAACCAATGCGATGAATCATATTGGAGTAGATATGAATTAAGATTCAGAGGTGCTAAAGCTGATGCGATGGTATTAGAACTTTGTAAGAATTATCGAAATCCTGATGACTTAGTAAATGGCTTAGATTTTGCAAAATTTGCAAGAGTTCAATTATTGAATACCATTGAGTTAAAAAAGAATGGTAATTATTCTGGTAATAATTTAAACAAAGCTGAAATAGACCCTAAATGGTTAGCTTTCTTAGATAACATCGAAAAAGGTGAACCAGTAAAAGTAGAACAACGTGAAACTAATTATGAATCAAGAAGAGCTTACGCAATGCCAAAAGCTGCAGGAGTTATTGCAACCTGGTTCATGATGAAAAATAAGGATATGGATTTATTTATGCATGATTTCTTTAAAGAAATGTATGATTTGTTAACTAAATTTACAGATAAACAAAAGAAAAGGTTAAACGAAAATCTCTTAGAAAATGGAATTGAACCGTTATCTGAAGAAGGCTTCGATGACTTAAGATTAGCCTTTTATGAAAAAGCCTTAGATATGGAGCTACCATTCTAATGAGAATAGATATCGTAAATAGAATAACCTATAAATACCAAAATAATATTATTAAAGAATTGCCAGAGTTATTAATAGATTTCTTAAATAAAAATCCAAATTATTTTGGTCTATTAGATAATAACTTCATAACCTTAGATGAAATATTATATTTTTTAAGAAATAAACCCTATAAAAGTAGAAAGGAACTATTAGATTGGATTCTAATGTATGTGGAAATGAGACATGGAATATTTGAAAGAGCTAAACGATTTACAGCTAAAAGCAGTAACGACACAAAGTAAAAAAGTGCTCGTTGTTGCAGGAGCTGGATCAGGAAAAACAAAAGTATTAACAGATAGAGTTAAATATTTAATTGATAAAGGAGTAAATAAAAATCAAATACTAACATTTACATTTACTAAAAAGGCAGCAAAAGAAATGAAGGATAGATTAAAGGATTATAATTTTGATAATGTGTTTACATTTCATTCATTTTGTTACCAATATATAAT
>OCVV011347921.1_pt1 | contig 13484 bp, 8 predicted proteins | sample 1539721 | NCBI WGS metagenome assembly OCVV01 (sample SAMN02144230, study PRJEB22623) | gut metagenome | biome: sheep rumen | host: Ovis aries | place: New Zealand
GCTCACCTGCCCGTCCACGTTCTTTTTCCGGGAGCTCTGGTTGGCGTCCATGGCCTGCTCGTAAACCAGCAGCATCTGCGGCCGGTTGGCTCCCGTCCGGTCAAAGGCTCCCGCCTTGATCAGGCTTTCCACCACCCGCTTGTTGCATTCCGCCGTGTCCACCCGCCGGCAGAAATCAAAGATATCCTTGTAGGGGCCCCGGGCTTCCCGCTCCCGCCGGATGGCGTTCACCGCGTTCTCCCCGACGCTCTTCACCGCCCCCAGGCCGAAGAGGATGGCGGGCTTTCCGTCCGTGTCCGTGTCCACCGTGAATTTCCAGCGGCTCCGGTTCACGTCCGGGGGAAGCACCGCGATCCCCCGTCCCCGGCAGTACTGGATGTATCCGGCGATCTTTCCCGTGTTGCCGTATACGCTGTTGAGCATGGCCGCCATGAACTGCACCGGGTAATACCGCTTCAGCCAGGCCGTCTGCATGGCCACCACCCCGTAGGCGGCGGCGTGGGATTTGTTGAAGGCGTAGCTGGCGAAGGAGATCATCTCGTCGTAGATCTCGTTGGCCACGTTCTCCGGCACCCCGTTGCGCACGCATCCGGGCACCGTCACCTTTCCGTTTTCGTCCGTCAGGCCGTGAACGAAGATCTCCCGTTCCTCGTTCATCACCTTGTGCTTCTTTTTCGCCATGGCCCGGCGCACCAGGTCGCTCCGGCCGTAGCTGTATCCCGCCAGGTCCCGAACGATCTGCATCACCTGCTCCTGGTACACCATGCATCCGTAGGTCACGTCCAGGATCGGGCGCAGCTTCTCCGTCTTGTACTGCACGCTGGCCGGGTTCATCTTTCCCGCGATATACCGGGGAATGGAGTCCATGGGCCCCGGCCGGTACAGGGAAATGGCGGCGATGATGTCCTCGAAGCAGGAGGGCTTCATGCTCGTCAGGAAGCCGGTCATCCCGGCGCCTTCCATCTGGAACACGCCCTCCGTGTCTCCCCTGCTGATCATCTCGTATACGCTGTCGTCGTCCAGGGGGATATCCTCGGGCTTCATGTCCCTTCCGATTTCCCGCATCATGTCCAGGGTGTCCCGGATCACCGTCAGCGTCCGCAGCCCCAGGAAGTCCATTTTCAGCAGCCCCAGCCGCTCAATGGTTCCCATGGGATACTGGGTGGTGATCACCTCGTCGTTCCGCTGCAGCGGCACGTATTCCATCACCGGCTTGCCCGTAATCAGCACTCCCGCCGCGTGGGTGGAGGCGTGCCTCGGCATTCCCTCCAGGGTCATCGCCGTGTCGATGAGCTCCTTCACCCGGGGCTGCTCGTCATACATCTGCCGCAGGGTCGGGGAAAGGTTCAGCGCCTTTTCCAGCGTGATCCCCAGGTCCATGGGAACCGCCTTGGCCACCGCGTCCGTCTCCTGGTAGCTCATTCCCAGCACCCGGCCCACGTCCCTCACAACGCCCCGGGCCGCCATGGTGCCGAAGGTGATGATCTGGCTCACATGGTCCGCGCCGTATTTCCGCGCCACATAGTCGATCACCTCCTGCCGCCGCTCATAGCAGAAGTCCACGTCGATATCCGGCATGGAAACCCGCTCCGGGTTCAGGAAGCGCTCAAACAGCAGCTGGTACCGCAGCGGGTCCAGCATCGTGATCCCCAGGGTGTATGCAACAATGGATCCGGCGCCGCTGCCGCGGCCCGGGCCCACCATGATTCCGTTGGATTTTGCGTAGTGAATGAAATCCCACACGATCAGGAAATAGTCCACATAGCCCATCTGCTCGATGGTGCTCAGCTCATATTCCAGCCGGGTGTAGGGCTCGTCCCCTTCCTTTGCCTCCGGATAAAGCCTCTGCATGCCTTCGCCGCAGAGCCTCCGCAACATCGACCGGGCGGTCTCCCCCTCCGGAACCGGGTAATGGGGCAGCCGGGTCACGCCGAATTCAAAGGTCACGTTGCACCGCTCGGCGATCTCCTGCGTCCGGTCCACCGCGTCCGGCACCTGCCGGAACAGCGCCCGCATTTCCTCTTCGCTCTTGACGTACAGCTCCCCGGTTTCCATGTGCATCCGCTGCTCGTCCGCCAGGGTTTTCCCCGTCTGGATGCACATCAGCACTTCCTGGGCGTGGGAGTCCTTTTTCTCCAGGTAATGGCAGTCGTTGGTGGCAACCAGCGGCACGTCCATTTCCCGGGCAATGGAAATCAGGCGGGGGAGAACCGTCTTCTCCTCCCGCAGGTTGTGGTCCATGATTTCCACGTAGAAATTGTTTTTTCCAAAGATGTCCTGCATCTCCCGGATGTAGGCGTGGGCGCTTTCGTCCTGGCCGTTCAGCAGCATTTTCGGAAGGTCGCCGCTCAGGCAGGCGCTCAGGCAGATCAGCCCCTCATGGTACTCCCGGATCAGGTTGTAGTCGATCCTCGGCTTGTAGTAGTACCCCGTCAGGAATCCCTCGCTGATCAGGCGCATCAGGTTTTTGTATCCCGTGTTGTTCTCGCACAGCAGGATCAGGTGGCTGTTTTCCCGGCCCGTGGCGGACTTGTCCGTCCGGTCCCGGCACACATACGCCTCGCATCCGATGATGGGCTTGATCCCTGCCTCCGTCATCGCCGTGTAAAAGTCGATGACGCCGTAGAGTACCCCGTGGTCCGTAATGGCGCAGGAATCCATGCCGAGCTCCTTCAGCCGTTTCACCAGCGAGGAAATCCGGCAGGCTCCGTCCAGCAGGCTGTACTCCGTATGCAGATGCAGGTGTGTAAAGCTCATGTTTCCTTAGTCCTTGTCCGTAATGGTTGCGATAATCTCCGCGCTCCGGTCCGCGGCCGCCTGGCTGGCATACCAGAAGACGATCTCCTGGAACTTGCCCTCCTCCGGAATCACGTAGCCGACGCACTTCATGCCCTTTTCCGGCGGGCTCTCCGGATCCGCCACCCGGTAAACGATCATTTCAATGCCGCTGATCACGTAGATGGCAACATCCTCGTAGTTTTTCCGCAGCTGCTCCGCCAGGGCCTTCAGCTCCGTTCCTGCCGGCCTGTCGTAGCAGAAGAAGTGCACGTCCAGCCCCAGGTCCTTCGAAACGTAGGCAAAGCGGGCGTCGTCGCCGGGTACGGTTCCCTCCGCCGGCCCGTCATACTGCATTTCATCCGGCATTGTAAGGCTGTACCGGCTCTCCGGCAGCCCCACCTTCTGTTCGGCCAGCGCGCCGCCCATTCCCAGCATCAAAGCCGCGGCGGCCAGTAAACAAACGATTCTCTTCACGACGACCTTCACCCTTCCTTTCAAAAACAGCCAGGCATCCGTCTCCGTATATTAAACGCAGTAATACCGGTTTACATTCCGCATCAGCAGCGCGTATGCCCCGGCGCTCAGTCCCAGCAGCACCGCCAGCAGCACCACGAACACGGGCAGGATGGTCCATCCATTGCTCAGCATGAAGTATCCCAGGATCGCCAGGGCCGCCAGCACCGCCCAGGAAACCAGCATGGAAATCAGCACGCCGAAGTTCTGCTTCACCGCTTCCTGTTCCGTCACCCAGTCCAGCCGCGGCTTCTTCACGTCCCGGCTCAGGGCCAGGAAGGCGCACCCGACGCAGAATACCAGGCACAGGATGGTGGCCAGTATGGATTCCAGCGCGAATCCCGGCAGCATGATCAGCAGCGCGATGCACGCCCCGATCACGCCCAGGGCCGCCAGTCCGCAGCCGACAGTCAGCTTGGCGTAAATCAGCGTCCTGGGGGAAACCGGCAGCGCCTTCAGGAATTCGTGTCCCTTGCCCTCCCGGCTCACCGCCGTGCTCAGGGCCGGGTTCATGCCGCTCATGTAGCTCATCACCGCCGCCAGGATGCACATGACGATGGCCGGATTCAGCTGGCCCAGCATATCCTGGAGCCCGGCGCCTTTCTCCCCGGCGGTCCGGCCGATCATAACGCCCATCATAATCGTCATCAGCAGGGGCATGAAGGCGATTGGCAGGATGTTGGTCGCGTAGGAGGGCACCCGCAGGATCTGCTTGAGCTCCCGCATAACGTTGGCCTTGTAGGCGCTTCCCTCCCGGATGGATCCCTTCAGGATTCCCTTCTTTCCGGAATAGCTGGCCGGCGCTTCACTCTGCAAAAGGCTCAGCTTCCGGTAGAAAATGCCCAGCACCGCGATCAGCGCGGCCGCGGCCGCAGCGCTTACGGCAACGAAAAGCGCCAGCTGGCCCCAGTCTCCCTGCAGGCCCTTCGCCGCCCATTTTGCCGGCGGGAAGATGCCCGTCATGCCTTCGATCCGCTCCATGTTGTCCGTAAGGAACTTCTGGATCATCTCTCCGCCGTCGGCGCTGTCCCCGGTGATCCCGCCCACGTTCATCATCACGAACATGTAGACCACAAACAGCAGCACGCCGCTGACGGTCATGATCATTTCCCGGTGCTTCCACAGGGCGGAAAGCCGGATCAGGAAGGCGGAGAATACCGCCGCGACGCAGATCGGCAGCACCGCCACCGTCAGCCACACCACGATCATCCGGAAATAGAATCCCGCGTCCACGGGAACCCGCGTGCCGTACAGGATGCAGGCCGGCAGGATGATCACCGCGTCAATCAGGGTTTCGGAAATCCATACCTGGCAAAGCTTCGCTCCCAGCAGCGTCCGGGGCTTGATGGGCAGCGAGGCCAGGTAGGCCGCGTCCCGTCCCAGGTACAGGGTGCTCATGATGAAGAAGAAGGCCATCACCAGCGTGCCCACGGTGCTCAGCATGATCACCACGTCCAGCAGCAGGTCCGGCATTCCGCCGTCGGGACCCATCTTCACCAGGATGTCCAGGGCTTTGGTTTCAACGATGTACAGGATCACGCCCAGGTAGATCACCAGGAAGGCCACGGCGAGAAACATTCCGATGGTCCGTCCCCGCTTCTCCTTCAGCGCGCTTTTCAGGTTCTTCGGCTTCAGGTCCGCGTAGCGGCTCAGCAGCTGAAGCTTCAGCAGTGCGAAAAATGAAGTCATTCCTCTTCGCCTCCGTTATCCGTCAGCTCCAGGAACAGATCCTCCAGGCTGGCGCCGGTTTCTCCGGAGCGGAGTTCGTCCAGGGTTCCCACAGCCTTCAGGCTGCCTTCCGCGATCACGCCGATGCGCGTGCACAGCTTTTCCGCCACCTCCAGCACGTGGGTGGAGAAGAACACCGTGTTCCCTTCCTTGCAGTGCCGGATCATTTCCTCCTTCAGCAGGTGGGCCGCCCGGGGATCCAGTCCTCCCAGGGGTTCGTCCAGGATCCATACCGGCGGGTTGTGGATCAGCGCGCCGATCACCACCAGCTTCTGCTTCATGCCCTTGCTGTAGGAGCGCACCTGGTTGTTGATGGCGTCCTCCAGGGAGAAGATATCCAGGTATTTTTCAATGTGGGCCTTGCGCTTCGCCTGGTCCACCCCGTAAATGTCCGCCATGAAGTTCAGGTATTCCATGCCCGTCAGCCGGTCATACAGGTCGTTTCCGTCCGGCACAAAACCGATCATTCGCTGCGCTTCCAGCCGCTCGCTGTCCATCCGGTGGCCCGCCATGGTAATGGTGCCCTCATCCGGCTGCAGCACGCCGGTCATCATCTTGATGGTCGTGGTTTTGCCCGCGCCGTTCGGTCCGATGAATCCGAAGAGCTCCCCGCCCTCCACCTTCAGCGTCAGGTCGTCCACAGCCTTTTTGCTGTTCTTCGCGTACGTCTTGGTTACATGCTGTAAGTCGATCATGTGAATCCTCCCTGCCGAATCCCGGCATCTGTCGTTTTCTTACATACCGGATTTTACCATATTTGACAGCACCTGAAAACATCGAAGCCTGAAAATTATACGTACATATTTTGCTTTTTCTGTCTTGAACGGGAAAAAGCGCGGCCCCGCCGCGCTTTTCCGCCTTCTCAGTTATGCACCTTGTAGATCCGTATGGACAGCGCGCCGTCGCCGCTGGAGGTGGCGTCAATCCGGATCGGATAGTCATACATGTTGGTGAAAATGAAGTTCTGGGTGTCCGTGCCCACCGCCGCGTCGCAGTGGATCGGCAGGTACGTGGCGCCGCTGAGCCCGTGGGCCCGCCGGTGGTCCACCCGCAGTCCCGGCAGCTGCCGCACGCAGTTGTACAGCGTGCTGGAAACCTGGCAGGTGCCTCCGCCGTAGCCCAGCACGTCCTTCCCGTCCTTCATGACGATGGCCGGCTCGTATCCCCGCTTGGGGCCGTAGGGGCCCATCACGTCGTTCCCGTTAAAGGTCTGGCCGGGCTCCAGGATCATGGAAATCAGCCCGCAGCCGATCCCGATGTTCTTGATCCGGCTGATGTTGTTCTTCGTCTGCACCATCTTGTAATAGCTGGTGTAGGCCGCGATGGGGCATCCTTCGTACATTTCCTCGTCCGTGGGGGAAACGGGCTGCAGGTCCGCCAGCTCGTTGGGATCGATGTAGCCGTATTCCCGCATGTAGTTCACAACGGCCCAGCCCTTGTAGAACTTCCATACCGTCAGCTTCGTTCCGGGATTCAGGATCACGTAGTTGTTTCCGTCATCCTCCGCCCCCATGTTGTAGGTCATGTTCTTCCGCACATGGCAGGTCTTGGCCGCCACCGCCGTATAGCTGTGCTTCTGCACGTTGAAGGGAGCCGTGCCCGCCGGGTCCACCGCCTTGATGGATCCGAATTCCACCCATTCCCGCACAACATATCCGATCTGTTTGTCGACCCGCACGATGAACCACCGCAGGCCCACATACAGGATCTCCGCATCCATGGAGGAAGATCTCCCGCGGATCAGCACGTTCTTGTTGGCGTAGGTCCGGTCCATCACCTTGAACACCGAACGGTTGGGCGCGATTTTGCAGGTGTAGAGCGCCGGGGAATTCAGGTCGAAATCCTCCGCCGTCGGCGTGGGATAAACCTCGCCGGTCTGCAGCTCCGGATTCACGGGGGTCTCCTCGATCTCCTCCAGCTCCTCGTCAATCAGCTCGTCGATCAGGCCCGGATCCTCTTCCTCCTCCTCCGCCGCCGCGAAGGCCATCCCCCCGCACAGCAGGCAAAGGCACAGGATTCCGCATAAAAAGCGCTTCATGCGCATCTCTCCCTTCATAACCCCATAATTATCCCCGTTTTCCCCGGCCGTGTCAATACTTTCGTCCCGGTTCAGGCCCTCTTTCTCCCACAAAATATAGTGTTCCCCTTTTCTTTTGTCCCCCTCCCATGGTATAATAGATTGGTTACCATATTTGATTCACCGAAGGAGTACCTATGACACCGCAAACCTATAACGCCGGGAATATCCAGGTGCTGGAAGGCCTGGAGGCCGTCCGCATGCGTCCCGGCATGTACATCGGCACAACTTCCTCCCGCGGCCTGCATCACCTGCTCTGGGAAATCGTGGATAACGCCATTGATGAGGCCGCCAACGGCTTTGCCGACGAGGTCACCGTCACCCTCCATAAGGACGGGTCCGCCAGCGTGTGGGACAACGGGCGCGGCATGCCCGTGGATACGCATCCCACCATGGGCATCCCCGGGGTCGAGGTGATCTTCACCGTGCTCCACGCCGGGGGCAAGTTCAATAACGACAATTACAATTATTCCGGCGGCCTTCACGGCGTGGGCGCCAGCGTCGTCAACGCCCTCAGCCGCTGGCTCACCGTGGATGTCTACCTTAACTGGACCCATTACCGCATGTCCTTCACCTCCGATATCGATCCGGCAACGAAGAAGATCGCCGCCGGCAAGCCCTCCGGCCCCCTGGAAACCCTGGGGAGCACCCGCAAGAAGGGCACCCTCGTCCGCTTCCTGCCGGACGACCGGATTTTTGAGGATGTGAAATTCAACACGGAAACCGTTTCCCGCCGCCTGCAGGAGCTGGCGTACCTGAACCGCGGTGTCCGCATCACCTTCACCGATGAGCGCCTTTCCGATCCGGAAGCCCGCACCCGGGTCTTCTGCTATGAAGGCGGCATTTCCGATTATGTTCTCTACCTGAACGCCGGGAAAACCGCCCTGCAGGAGGATGTCATCTACCTGGAAGGCCGGCGGGATACGGTCATCTGCCGCGCCGCCATCCAGTATACCGACGGGTTCACCGAGAGCCTTTTCTCCTATGTCAACAATATCACCACCCCCGAGGGCGGCACCCATGAAACCGGCTTCAAGGCCGCCTTCACCAAGTGCTTCAACGATTATGCCCGCCGGGTCGGTCTCCTGAAGGAGAAGGACAACAACCTCTCCGGCGAGGATTTCCGCGAGGGCCTTACCTGCGTCCTCACCACCATGGTCAAGAATCCCCAGTTCGAGGGGCAGACCAAGGGCCGCCTGGGCAACAGCGAGGTCCGTCCCGCGGTGGAAGCCATCATCTCCCAGCAGCTCACAGACTGGCTCGACAACCTCAAAAACCAGGAGGTTGCCTCCGCCATCGTGTCCAAGGCCATCCGCGCCGCCCAGGCCCGGGAGGCCGCCCGCAAAACCCGTGACAATATCCGCAAGGCCAGCCAGCTGGAGGCCGCTCCCCTGGTGGGCAAGCTTTCCTCCTGCACCGGCCGGAAATGGGAGGATAACGAGCTCTTCATCGTGGAGGGCGATTCCGCAGGCGGCAGCGCCAAGCAGGGGCGCGACCGGCGCTTCCAGGCCATTCTCCCCCTCCGGGGCAAGCCCCTGAATGTGGAAAAGAAGCATCTCGACCAGGTCCTGGCCAATGAGGAATTCCGTTCCCTCATCACCGCCCTGGGAACCGGCATTGACGAAAGCTTCTCCCTGGATAACCTGAAATACGGCAAGGTCATCATCCTTTCCGATGCCGACCAGGACGGCGCCCACATCCGGGCCATCCTCCTGACCTTCTTCTTCCGCTATATGAAGGACCTGATTACCAACGGCCATGTGTATATCGGCATGCCCCCCCTCTATAAGGTCCAGAAGGGGCAGAATGTGATCTACGCCTATGATGACAAGGAGCTGTCCAAGGCCACCCGCGCCGCCGGCAAGGGCTACGTCCTCCAGCGGTACAAGGGCCTCGGTGAAATGAATCCCGAGCAGCTCTGGGAAACCACCATGGATCCCTCAAAGCGCAAGCTCATGCGCGTCTCCATTGAGGATGCCGCCCTGGTGGACCGGCTCACCACCGTCCTCATGGGGGACAAGGTGGAGCCCCGCCGGGACTATATCAGCGAGCACGCTGATTTCAACAAGGAAGATACCTTCGACGAAAAGCTGGACCAGAGCTCCGCGTCCCGCGCCGATTCCGCGGCCGCCGCTGCCTTCGACCGGAGCCTGGCTGAAAGGGGGATGTGATCCGTGGCAAAGCGCAGGGAACCGGAAAAACCCATTGCGAAGGATGATCCCTCCCGCATCCTGGATGTCAGCATGGAGGACGTCATGCACAACAGCATGATGCCCTATGCCGAGCACGTCATCCTCGAGCGCGCCCTTCCCCGGGTGGAGGACGGGCTCAAGCCCGTCCAGCGGCGTATCCTCTATACCATGATGGAGCTGGGCACAACCCCCGACAAGCCCCACCGCAAGTGCGCCCGTATCGTCGGCGACTGCCTCGGTAAATACCATCCCCACGGGGATTCCTCCGTCTACGGCGCCCTGGTCCATATGGCGCAGGATTTTGCCATGCGCGCCCCCATGGTGGACGGCCACGGCAACTTCGGCTCCATCGACGGGGACGGCGCCGCCGCCATGCGTTATACCGAGGCCAGGATGACTCCCCTGGCCATGGAGATGCTCCGGGACATTGAGAAGGATACCGTCCCCTTCCGGCTGAATTTTGACGATACCCTGAAGGAGCCGGACATGCTTCCGGCCCGCTTCCCGAACCTCCTGGTCAACGGGGCCAACGGCATCGCCGTCGGCCTGGCCACCAATATCCCCACCCATAACCTGGGGGAATCCATCCGCGCCGTCCTGGCCCAGATGGACAATCCCGATATCACCCTCGATGAGCTCATGCGCATCCTCCCCGGTCCGGATTTCCCCACCGGGGGCGTCCTCCTCAATAACGATGAGATCCGCAAGGGATATGAAACCGGCCGCAGCCGGCTCACCCTCCGGGCCCGGGTCCATGTGGAGGACGGAACCAACGGCCGCAAGCTGCTGGTCATCACCGAGGTTCCCTACCAGGTGAACAAGGCCGCCATGCTGGAGAAGATCCAGAAGCTCACCGAGGAAAAGAAGGCGGCCCTGGGCGGAATCTGCGACATCCGGGACGAAAGCGACCGCACCGGTATGCGCGCCGTCATCGAGCTCCGCCGGGATACCGACCCGGCCAAGGTCCTGGCCTACCTTTACAAGTATTCCGATCTCCAGGTCACCTTCGGCGTCAACATGGTGGCCATCGCCGGCGGCAAGCCGGTGCTCCTGACCCTGAAGGAGCTCATCGCCGGATATATTGATTACCAGAAGCGGGTCGTCACCCGCCGCACCGAGTATGAGCTCCGCCAGGCCAAGGCCCGGGCCCATATCCTGGAAGGCCTCATGATCGCCCTGGATAACCTGGACGAAGTCATCGCCCTCATCCGGGCCAGCCGGAGCCCGAAGGAAGCCCGTACCGCCCTCATGGAGCGCTTCTCCCTCACCGAGGTCCAGGCCCAGGCCATCCTGGATATGCGCCTCCAGCGCCTCACCAACCTGGAGGTGGAAGCCCTCCGGAAGGAATACGCGGATATCCTGAAGCTCATCAGCCGCCTCGAGGGCATCCTGAAGAGCGAGCGCAAGCTTCGGGAGGTTATCCGTAAGGAAATGGAAGCCCTGGGAGAGCAGTACGCGGACGAGCGCCGCACAACCCTGGAATCCCCCGAGGAGGTTCCCGTGGAGCTGCCGGACAATACCCCCGTGCCTGAGGACGCTGTGGTCGTCTTCACCCAGGGAGGCTACCTCAAGCGGGTCTGGCCGGCCCAGCTGAAGCGTACCCCCCTGCCCGCGCCGGAGGAGAGCTTCGAGGAATCCGCCCGGTTCTTCCTCCCCTGCACCACCGCCGAAACCCTGTATATCTTCACCGACCACGGCAACTGCTATCCCGTCGGTGTGGGCAAGCTCGCCGAAAGCAAGCCCCGGGACCGGGGCCAGCAGCTGGCCGGCGTCCTTGCCGGGCTGGAGGACGGGGAACAGGCCCTCTTCATGCTCACCGCCGATTCCGCGAAGCTGAAGGCCATGCCCGATTTCCTCTTTGTCACAAAGCACGGCATGATCAAGCGCACCGCCGCCGCGGATTACGATGTCCGTTCCCGGAAGTACCCCGCCCTCTCCCTGAAGAAGGACGATGGGCTCCTGGACGTGCGTCCCGCCGCCGGCGACAGCGATCTGCTCCTCATCACCCGGGGCGGCATGAGCATCCGCTTCCCCCTCTCCGGCGTTCCCGTCCAGGGCCGCACCGCTTCCGGTGTCCGGGCCATGTCCGTGGATGACGGGGATGAGGTCTGCAGCTTCTCCCAGCTCACTTCCGGCGATGAGGTGATCCTCTTCTCCGAGCGCGGCTGGGCCAAGCGCATCCCCCAGGTGGACTTTGAGCCCCAGAACCGCGGCGGCAAGGGTGTCCGCTGCTTCGCCTTCAACAAGAACGGGTCCAACGGCCGCTGTATCGCCGGCGTCTTCGTTCTCCGGGAGGATGCCCCCTGCACCCTCCTGGTTTCCCAGCTCCGTTCCCCCGTCACGAAAATCACCAGTTCGGAGATCCTGCTCCAGAACCGTTCCGGCAAGGGAATGCCCTACGTCATGGCCATCCTGGACGATGTGGTAACCTCCCTCGCCGCCCTTCCCCCCGTTTCCCCGGAAGGCCCGGCTCCCGGCTCTGCCTGAGCCCCCTTCCCGCAATAGAATCCGTAAAGAGAATTGAAAGGAGAATCCCAACCATGGCAAGACAGAACTTCGGAGGCTTCGGAGGCGGAGCCAACATGCAGCAGCTCATGCGCCAGGCCCAGAAAATGCAGCAGCAGATGCAGGAAGCCCAGGAACAGCTCGACGCGGCGGAATATGAAGCCACCGCCGGCGGCGGAATGGTTTCCGTCAAGGTCTCCGGCAAGCGCGAGCTCACCTCCATCACCATCGATCCCCAGGTCGTCGATCCCGATGATATCGAGATGCTGCAGGACCTGGTCATGGCCGCGGTGAATGAGGCCCTCCGCAAGGGCGAGGAAGCCCGCGAAACCACCATGAGCCGCATGGCTCCCGGAATGGGCGGTCTCTTCTGATATGAGCGGACAGATCGAACCCATCGAAACCATGGCGGCGGAGCTGCACCGGCTTCCCGGCGTCGGGCCGAAAACGGCCCTGCGCTTTGCGTACTATATTGCCTCCATGCCCATGGAGGATGTCCGCAGCCTGTCCGTCGCCCTCTGGGAGGGCCGCAAGGCCATCCGTTTCTGCAAGGTCTGCGGCAATTACGCCGCCGGTGACCTCTGTTCCGTCTGCGCGGATCCCGAGCGCCACAACGGCCAGATCTGCGTCGTCCGGGATCCCCGGGACGTGGCAGCCCTGGAGCGGACCCACGAGTACGCCGGGCTTTACCACGTGCTCCACGGAACCCTTTCCCCCATGGAGGGCATCGGCCCGGATGATATCCATATCCGGGAGCTCCTGTCCCGCCTTGGCTCCGAAAAGGTCACCGAGGTCATCCTGGCCACCAATCCGGATGTGGAGGGCGAGGCTACCGCTTCCTATATCGCCCGCCTCCTGCATCCCATGAACATCCGCTGTACCCGCATCGCCCACGGCGTTCCCGTCGGCGGCGACCTGGAATACACCGATGAAGTTACCCTCCTGAAGGCCCTTGAGGGCCGCCGGGAAATCTGATTTTCCTCCCGCCGAAGCGGCCGGGACCTGGAATCAACTGTCATGACATACGAATTCTATCTTCTTCTCGCCTGCCTGGTGCTCCTGGTCATCCTGGTAGTCCGGCAGGCCTCCCTGGTCCACCGCCAGGAAAGCTCCCGCCTCCGGCAGGAAAACAGCCTTGTCTCCCTGGGCAACCAGCTGCTCGATGAGCTGGATGCCCAGCGGGATGAATCCGTTTCCTCCCTCCAGGCGGCCAATCAGAATCTCCTCACCACCATGTCCCAGATGGGCCAGAACCAGTCCTCCCTCCTGGAGAGCATGCAGCGCCAGGTGCTGCTCTCCACCCGCAACCAGGAGGAGAAGATCAACGCCCTCCGCCTGGAGAATGAGCGCCAGCTGGCGGAAATGCGGAAAACCGTGGACCAGCGCCTTTCGGAAAGCCTGGATAAAAAGCTGGACGCCAGCTTCGCCCAGGTCAGCGAGCGCCTGGAATCCGTCTATAAGGGGCTTGGGGAAATGCATACCCTCGCCGCCGGCGTGGGAGACCTGAAAAAGGTCCTCACCAATGTGAAGACCCGCGGAATCTGGGGCGAAATGCAGCTGGGCGGCCTCATCCGCCAAACCCTGGCCCCCGGCCAGTATGAGGAAAATGTCGCGGTGGTTCCCGGCTCCCCTGAGCGGGTGGAGTTTGCCATCCGCCTTCCGGACCGCAGCGGCGGAACCGTCTTCCTGGC
>OCVV011298279.1_pt1 | contig 13483 bp, 16 predicted proteins | sample 1539721 | NCBI WGS metagenome assembly OCVV01 (sample SAMN02144230, study PRJEB22623) | gut metagenome | biome: sheep rumen | host: Ovis aries | place: New Zealand
ACTTAATGTTGTAAATGATAACGGAGAACATATTAACCTTTTTGATACCATAACCTTGGAGGCGGTATGGTTTCTGATCATTTTGGGATGTGCATTTATCAATATGTGGGTTTCGAAAATCACGGAATACGATGAGAAGAAAAAGTCCGTAAACTATTATCTGTCAATGCCGATCGACAAGAGTACATTTGTAGCTTCGAAATTCGTTTTCTTCGGCATCTGCTACTATGCTGTTTTTTCACTTGTGGTTTTGTGGAGCATCATATCGGCAGCCTTTGTTCCGGAAGGCTTTATGCTGGATATGATAATGCTGACACAGGCTTTTTCGACCGAGATCATAGGCCTGGCCCTATTGGTGTCCGGGATAGAACTTACGGTATATCTGATATTCGGGAGAGCCAGGGGGCAGTTTTTTAAGACGGCGTTTATTAATCTGCTCGGAATGATCGTAGCAGGATATTTGTTATTTGGAAACCTGAGAGTATTTGAAAACTGGGATATAGATACCCTTATCAGCTGGTGTGAAAAGAATTCATTTCTGCTTATGCTTGTTACCACCGTATCTCCTTTGATTTCGCTGGGACTTTACTTTCTTTGCTACCGCATCTCAGTGAAAGTGTTTGACGGAAAGGAGTATGAATATGAATAAAAAATTTACAGATACTCAAAGACTCCTTATTTATCTTACGCTGTCGTTTTCGATAACTTATATATGGTTTTTTATAGCTGATCCCGATGGAAAAAACTGGGATGAAATGGGACAGATGAGGCAGTCGTTTGTCGCGCTCGGCATGATGTTTCCGGTTATATCCCATGTACTTACCAGAGTGATAACGAAGGAAAGGTTCCGATTTGGCGGAGATGATAATTCATATTTCGGAATATCGTTTAAGGATAAAAAATGGATGATCTATTTGACAGCATGTCTGCTTCCCTGGGTTTATATGGAAGCCTCAAATGTAATTTCACTTGTTCTTGCTCCTTCGGTATTTGATCCGGAATATTATCAGGAATTGGAGATTGAAAAACGTCTGCTGTTATTACTTCCCGTAAGTGCGATTGTAAACGGAGTCATCGTATCTTTTGCCGCATTCGGGGAAGAGGGCGGATGGCGCGGATACATGATGCCCAAGCTCATTAAGATCATGGGACGCGGCAAAGCTCTGATCATCGGAGGCATCATCTGGGGACTCTGGCATGCTCCCCTTACATGTATCGGACATAATTTCGGGACGGATTACCCCGGATTTCCTTATGTCGGAATATTAAAAATGTGCATAATGTGCACACTTATGGGAATCATCCTCACATTTGTAACCGAAAAAAGCGGATCTGTCTGGCCGGCTGCGATCATGCACGCGGTTAATAATTCAGGCCCATCGATACTTGCGGGATACATAAACCCGGATCTTGCGCCGGACACATTCCTTGGAAGGAATGCGGGATTTATCGGACTGGTGCTGGTACTTCTCCTCATAGATACGATGATTATGGTAAAATGGAACCGCTATGAAAAAAACGGATTTACACAAACAGTTTAAATCCAGGCAGGATCTGAAATACCGCGACATGAAGGTTAAATTTGATGATCTGAAAAAATCAGCAGAAACTCAAAACAAGACTGTTTATTGAAACGGAGTTTGAATTATGTCTATATTCAGTAAATTGTTTCATAAGGAAAAGAACAATAATCCTGATGTTATTAAACTGGCTTTTGGTTCTAACAATGTCCGGGGAAGAGTTTCTTGAAGAATTGAAGATAACCTTTATCGCTTTTTATAGAAGTGGAAAAAGAGTTTATTCACTGGATTTTCCCTGGGTTCGTGATGATAAAGACGGCGTTGTTGTACTGTTTGATGAGAATGATAAAGCAACTGTCTTAGAAGATTCGGATTATGATAAGAACTTTATGTCTCTCATCTACCCGGAGCGCATCAATGAAGAAAAGGGTTGCGGAGGTCGCAGGCACTGACGGGATATATGATTCGTAAACATATTCTTTTTTATGGCTCTGTCCAGGGTGTCGGATTTCGCTGGAGAGCAAAAAATGCAGCTGAACACTTTTCCTGTACAGGCTGGGTTAGGAATGAATGGGATGGTTCTGTATCCATGGAGATTCAAGGAACAGAAGAAGCCATAGAATCTGTGATCCTGACTATAGAAAAAGGGACTTTTGTACATATAGATAATATGGATATGAAAGATATACCGGTAGTCGATGGCGAATACGGATTCAGAACGGAGTGATCATGAAAGAAGTCTCAAGAATCAAAATAGAAGGTGCATCAGGCTATTGCCCTTGATTCATCAAGAAAGATAAACCCCATAAGTGTTGCTTCACTGAAGTTCAGAATAATGATTCCGACGGATCTTTTGAATCACATGGATTGATAGGGTAGGTATAATTGTATTATGACTGAGTTTGACAGACTTGTCCGGGAAACAAAAGAAGAAATAAGGGCTTTACTTAAAAATCCCGATATCAGACCTTCGTTCATGACATGTGATCAACTTAGAGATGTTCAGGGCGAAATATGCAGAATGGCCTACGTAAGGGATTCGGATAAATTCTATCCGTATTATCCCAAGGGCATGGCTGATGCCTGCTGGGAGGCAGATCACCCCCTGGTGAAAAAGCTTGACCTGATCGCGGAATTATATTGTAAATTATGATCTTGATATATGTTCCGACGAAAGCGTTTGGATCACATGGTAACAGGACGGTTTGACGGCTGTTTGACACTTAAAACAGAAATTGCAGAGGAAAAACATAATGGATACAGGAAGATCATTTTCTGTCATATGTCTGGCGAGAAAAGAGGGAGGATCTGAGCAGTATATATCATGCCGTGAATGCGGCATTGATTTTTCATATACTTTGATTTCAGAGGATGATTTAAAAAGCGTATATCTGGCTGCTGTTACCAATACCGGAACTGAAGATTTTAATGGTGTGATACATGTGAAAGTACAGATCAGGACTTCAGACCCCAAATTTTTTATGCCCGGATATATGTATGACCGAAATACGGCAGATATGCCGTCTTCCGGACGAAAGGCATTTCCAAGACTGAAAGCTCACGGATCAGTTATGCCGGAATCTTCCTTCTTTATGACCAGAAGTGACAGGCTCGCTGAACCAATAAGTCTTATTTATGATGACGGTCACGTGACGGGAATCTCAGCAGCACCCATCATCACCGGAAAAGACGGCTCCTTTGAGCAGTACTGTGGCTTCACCTGCTGTATGGAAGAAGATGGGAATTCCTCGGCAGGTTATACTCTTGGATATGAGAACGCACCATGGCTTTTTATTCAGACAGCAAATGTTCATGAACGTGAACAGCTTTCGGATAAGAATTCTTTCAGACTCTCTGCAGGAGATAGCTATACCTTCATCCTGAATGTATATGATTATTCCGGAGAAGATGAGCGCGCGATATATCCATCAATAGAAGACTGTTATTTTCGTTATCATGAAAGTCCCAGAACGATCACCGGAATGGATGCGCCCAAAGCGCTTGATATGCTGTGTTCTGCGATCCGTGATCATGCGTGGCTTGATGATGAGAAGATCTATTCCGGTTTTGTCTATGACAGAACGGAGGGTGATGCATATAACCGGATCCCATCTATTTCCTGGACAAACGGTCTGGTGGTAGCGGTTCCGATGCTTGTCTGGGCTAACCGTACCGGAGATGATCTTGTCCGGAGTCAGAGTCTTACATTTATAGAACAGACTGTAAAAAACTCATATAATCCCGTATCCGGTTATCTGTATGAAAGTATTGAGGACGGTCAGCCTTCGGTGCACGGCTGGTGGTATAACGGTATGCATAGCGGCGGACACAGTTCATACATTAACGGTCAGGCGCTCTATTATATTTTATGTGCTTTTGATGATGAAAAGGAAAATCGCGGAGTCGTTCATGACGAATGGATCGAACTTGCCGGAAAAGTTATAGAGCGGATCAACAGAGAACTGAACAGTGATCACGAATATCCTTTTTCCATGTCAGAGAAAACCGGAGCAGGGCTGGAATATGATTCCCTTGGCGGTGCATGGTGTCTTGCAGCCACGGCAAAATATGAAGAGTTAACGCATGACCGGAGGTTTCTGGAGCAGCTTATCGCAAGTGAGGAACATTACTATGCCTCATTCATCAAAAGAGTTGAGTGTTACGGGGGACCTCTCGATACGGATAAAGCCGTTGACAGTGAAGGCGTCTTAAGTTATATACGTGCAGTTCGTATCATGCATGAGCTTACAGGGGAGGATTATCTTCTTGATCATCTGCGTGATGCGCTATATTACGAGTTCACATTTAAGCTCGGATATAATACTCACATCACCATCCGTCCGTTAAGTGAGATTGGCTGGTCATCCTGCGGCGGAAGCATTACCTCAGTTGCCAATCCTCATATACATCCAATGTCCAGTACCGTCATAGGTGAAATGCGATATTACCTGAGCAGGCGTGAAGATCAGTATGTAAAGAGCCGCCTGGAGGATACGTTTAAGTGGAGTCTTCAGACTTTTAATACCGGAGACCGGGAATACGGCTACGGCCATGCAGGATGGATGTCGGAGCGCTTTTGCTTCTGTGAGGGGCTGGTCACGGAAAAATATGCAGATGGCGAACCGGCTTCTACCTGGTTCGCCCTTATGCCCTGGGCCTCCGGAAGTATTATCGAGGGGCTGATACGATCTTGATATATAACAGACCATAATTCAGAAAGAACTGATCATCGAACCACTTAACCTTCATGATTAGGTGGTTTTTTGCAACAAGTGAGGTCGAATTTGCGTTAACTGCAGTGATATATTGAAGGCTTATGCGTAACTCTGCACTGTAATGCCGATGGTTTTCGGAGCCGGACTACGTGATATAATGTTTGTGTGGGCACCGGAGGAAAATCTATGCAAACGAGACATAATTGATTCAGCTATATATTTCATAGAAGATAAATATCAGGATTTTGTCAGTGAATTTCATGACAGTGTATTGGGTATAATCGATCAGAACTTTTATAGAAATGTTCAAGAGGCATCCGTATATTTTTAAGCCAATATATACCCATAAAGGAACTTTTGATTATAAGAAGCATCCAGTTAATCTTACGGGATATGTGTATGACTATTTGGTTTTAAAAGAGGAAAATAAACATAAGAAGATAGAACCACCATTGGATTGTGTCTGGAACATGTGCCGTGGTTATTCTGAAGACGGTGTTACTTTTTGGGTATGTATGATGATTATCTCAAGTTGCTATCAGATTTGTGATAATTACTTAAATACTCGGCCTGAAGATTTCAAGGAAGACGATGTAAGATACATAAGTTTAGGTGACCATGTTTCTTTGATAGATACCCAAGAAGATGTGTATTTATATGCACTTTTAGAACTATATATCAATTTGTATAATGAGAAATAATTGATTATTCATCCGGTAGTAATGAATTAAGAAGAGTAAAAATATGTTTTTCTGTAAAGAATACGTATTTTGTTCTTTTATCGCTGGTTGATAATTACCTGAAAAAAAGTGATTTTGCTATGACGTTTTCAATTATTGGAATAATCACAATTATAATAATTGTTATAGGAGTCATTGATTCGGCTAAATCAGCAAAGGGCTTCTTTAAGACACCTTTTTTTAGACCGGACAATCGTGAAGAAATAGATGAGAGTATTGCATACCTGAAGAATATTCGTCCAATGAAAAAACAGGAATATCATCCGTACGAGAGACTTTGGGATAAATATCAAAAACATTTTCGGGAAGAATCTGTGTTGAGGGAAATGGCCGGAGATATATTGAAGTATCTTGGGCTTCCAAATAATTTGCCTCAGGTGTATATCGTAGATGGTATGGAAGGAAACGCTGTTGGAAAGTATTATGGTGGTACAATTGAAATAAATATTCAGAGGTATACCCGGTCCAACGAAGTTTTTGCAGTCCTGATACATGAATGTATGCATTATTATCTAAGGGTCACCGGGCTGAGTTTTTCTGATGTTCATAAGAATGAAATACTTACAGATACAGCAACAATCTATTTTGGCTTTTATGATTATATCTACAGCGGATACATTCGTGTGGGGTATATCAAGGATAGTGAGATACGATATATAAAGAAAGTATTAGATAATGATTGATTATGGCAAAAAAATAGGAACAAACAATATGAAAAAAGTAGTTGTATTATGTTCAAGTCCGAATATGGAGGGACTTACTGCATACTCAAAGGATAATTTCATCAAAGGTCTGACAGAAGCCGGTGAAACATAAGCAAACACCCTTGAGACGGGATTTGATATGTATAATTATAAACGGAGGAATCTGTTGTGGCACCCCGAACTGACAGGAAGGTAAAAAAGAAACAAGAAAAGAGCGATAAGAAGAAGCGGTCATTTTTCAAGAAAAAAGAAAAGACCGGTATGAAGAAGCTGTCCTTATTTGCAAAAAATGGAATAGTCCGTAGGAAGAATCAGGCCCTGGAGAGTTTTGCTTGCCTGATTCTGGGACTGCTGGGAGTTGCTCTGGTATCAGCACTGATCTTCCAAATGATTCGTTTTGTTCCCGCAGATACTTATGTTTCGATCTGTGACCGTGGTAATCTTCTGGCGATCCTTTCGATCAGTTATCAGGTTATATTTCTTACCACAACATTACTAAGCGGTCTGTCTGATAAAAGTGAAACTATTTACTGGGAGCGTTTTACCGAATTTGTTCTTGTAGATCCTTTTCTTTTTAACTTTAGAGGATTGTCCGGTTTAGCTTTCTTAACGCTGCTTACAGAAACAATCGCTTTCTTTGGAACTGGTGATATTGCAATAGCACTATTTTACGGAAGCTTTATTCTGGGAATCATTAATATAATACTTTTATCCGTAATTATGACTTCCATATACTTTAATCGGGATCATTATCTTAAGAGAATCCTTAAAAAGGAGAAAGATCCCGGCCCGGATAAGGTTATGAAGTTAATGGATATGACCATTATTGCTGCAGGTAACCACAATAGCAGGATCGTAAGGGAAAACTTGAAACTGTTCAGCAGTTTGGTAAGAAGAGAATCCGTGAAGGATTATTCCGTTGATGTCATGCTATCATTATTCGATACTCTTTTTGAGCAGAATAATTATGCCGAGTATCTGGATCTTATTACGAATTGCATTATATGTGCAACGGAGTATCCTGAGCTGAAGGCAAGCCAGGATGTGGTGTTGTGGATTTTAAAGGATCCTGCACATAGTGAGATATGGCATGATAGTGTGAATAAGCTTGATCAGGAATCTGCCTCTCGTTTTTACGAATGTCTCAGAGAATACAAAAAGCGTGTCGAAGACAGCCTGCCTGCGTATGTCAAAATGCGTCAGAAAAACTATATGTTTGAAATGGATCTTGAAGAATACAGGCAGATTGATGATGTAAGAAAACTGATAAATGATTATGAGATAAATGCTGTCCATGTTATAGATTTCATGCTGGATTGCAGGCTTTTGACGGAACTTGAAACCGTGCTTTCGATTTTCATTGACGGAATTGACCCGATTAGCATATATCCTGTTCCTTACCCACATATTGATCACGGTCGTAACAGAGGATTTCTTTTGTCTGTTTTGAAATTGATTAAAAACGATGGAGATAAGCTTTCGGAATTCATCCTTTCATACTCGATTGTTGTATATACACTTGCGTATGAATCGATCAACTATGATCCTGACAGGGATGACATTTTTACCGAAAGGCTTATGAATGTATTCTTCGAGAATTCAGACCCGGATCCGAATCTTAAGGCTGTTTTCCACTCATATATGTTAACGGTCACAAATTCGAGGGATGTCAGGAAAGAGTATGTCCACAGGATTGCCTCTGATGTGAAGAATGATAAGGATTATGTCAGCATAATGATAAATATTCTTTCCGAAGATAGATGGATTGCCCAGTCGGAATTTGATCTTATTGATCAAGATGATGATATTAAAAAGATTATTGATTCATATAATAGTAATTATGCTGAATGGAAAGAGATACAGGAAATACTGAAGAAGGATCCTGAAAGCTATCTTTTGATCCAAAACTATATTGAGGATTTACTGGGGCTGCTGAAGGAACTTTGTCGGATGTTAGAATAGATTTCTGAATTTACATATAAAGAGTGATTGGACATTATCTCTATATAATCAATGAAGCAGCTATCCTTATTTCCTGAAGCGAATACAGATCACAGGCAACCCATTACCACCGGCTGGAATCTGTGGCACGGCTGCACTAAGGTGAGTCCGGGCTGTATGCACTGCTATATGTACAGACGTGATGAAGCTGTAGGTAAGAATCCTTCCATTGTTCAAAAGACCGCCTATTTTAACCTGCCGGTGAAGAGACTTAGATCCGGTGAACATAAGGGAATGTATAAGATTCCTTCAGGCTCTCACATATATACCTGCTTTTCGTCTGATTTTTTCCATGAAGATGCAGATGAGTGGCGGCCCGAAGCCTGGGATATGATGCATGAAAGGTCCGACTGCACCTTCTTCATGATAACCAAGAGACCGGAAAGGATAGCAGAGCACCTTTCTCCGGACTGGGGCAGCGGGTGGGAACATGTGACGATAGCCGTAACATGCGAAAATCAGGATATGCTCGATAAGCGTCTTCCTGTTTACCTGTCCCTTCCGCTATTTCATCATAGCGTAATGATCGAGCCCATGCTGAGTGCGGTGGATCTTGCTCCGTACATTACAAAGTACAGAGATGCAGATGGAACTCCAGTTATAAAATATGTAGCTGTTGGCGGAGAATCCGGACCGGGCGCCAGGGCATGTAACTATTCCTGGGTGGAATCTGTCAGTCAGCAGTGCAGGGAAAACGGGATATCCTTTAACTACCATCAGACCGGTGCCAGGCTTATAAAAGACGGAAAAATATACAATATCCCAAGGCAATACCAGCATTCACAGGCTCATAAGGCGGGCCTAGACAGACCATAAACAATTGAGTAAAGAGAAAAAAGAAGTAAGACGTTCATTTCCTTTGCAATCTCCGGAGTCAGTGAAATCGGAGAATCCGGCAAGAACATTGGGGAGCCGGCGAGGACTGCCCATGTCTTTAATGGCAAACGTTTCAAGGCTAATGAATCCGCTGATGAGCTTAAGGCTTGGGCGAGCGAGTGGCTGTAAACAGTAAGAGGATTTATCCTGAAGTTACGAATTACTTTTTTTATGAGGAGAATACCCCTGAAGAAGTAGTAGATAAGGCTTTGGCTTATAAGCCTATTCTTTTATAGTATTAGCTATTTGGGTGGTTAATATGGCTGCGGGTCATTTACTAAAAGAAGAAGCATACGATAATCGACCTCTTTCAGACGATGAAATGTGGTCTGCTTTTGCATACCTGTTTTCCAACAAATCAGTAAACGACACCAGTTATAAGTTTGGCTTTTTGAAGTCAATTCTCGATAATCTTTATAATGTCGACGATAAACTAATGCTGACATTTGATCAGCTTTTTTCTAAATTCACAGAGATATATTGGAATCTGGTTTTGAAGCATCATATCAGACAGAAGAATCCTGGCAAGATAAACCGTCGGTCAGAGTTGGAGAATATACTGACTTACGGGAGAGAAAAGTATACTATCCCTGAAGATATTCCATTTGAAAGTCTTTCCGATGAGATGCGAATTGATATCTGTCACAGAGTGAAAATGAAGTGTAAGAACAATGTGGTAGGTGCATTGTATGCAGATCTTGGAAGACTATTCTATTCATTCTCGAAGAGTGGTGAATGGATTCAGTTAAACCCTATCATGTATCAGTTTGTGTGTAATCATAAGGTTGCTATAGAGAAACTAAATTATTATGAATGGGCCAAGTTCCTTGAAAAGGTTAATGAGGATAGAGCAGTGGATCATCTTCTTAGTAAGATAGATGAGAGCACAATGCGAACTCGTAACGGGCTTGCCTATTACAGGAATATTCTCTTTGAGGAATTCGAGAATAAATGCTTTTACTGTGGGAAGAAGGTTACCAAGCAAAATGTTGAGGTGGATCATTTTATTCCGTGGTCATTTATAAAAGATGATCAGCTTTGGAATTTCGTCCTGGCATGCCCGGAGTGTAATAACCGTAAGCGTGATAAATTGGCACAGATTGATTTCTTGGATAAGATATCTGACCGGAATGAGATTATGATCGAACGTGATCAAAGATATACTGCTGATTCGGGTGTGAGGATAAAAAATATTTATTTCTGGGCTCAAAAGAATGGATATAACGAAATATGGACTCCAAAGAAGACAACAAGGAATTTGAAAGCTCAAATGTTTTCTGAAATACAAGTAAGATGAAAATATAAACTGGATGAGATGATGACAAAAGCCGGGGTTAATCCCCGGCTTCGATTATCTCTCGCAGACGTTTTGCCTGTTCATTCAGACAGTGAGAGATGTAGTGGATAGCATTTGCTTCCGCACAGTCATGCCCGTTTTGGAGTTCAATCCCATAAGCTATGAACATTAAAGAATCTGTTGCATGGCTTATGCGAAATATTATGTCGTCTGTTTCTTGATTCATTCTTCATCACCTCCTTCCTGGAATATAATAAATGTCAGTAAAATATCGTATTTTAGTGTGACAATACATCGGCATTATACAGTGAAAAAAGATTATCATTAGTCTTCTTCAGACTGGGGTTGAGGGCATCTTTTCCTGTTTTCAGTTGGTTCGACGTGGTAAAATATTCATAATCATATTAATTGTTGAATTACTAATGAAACTTCGTATAAGTGCAGGAATGAATAATCTCAAGGAGAGATGAATATACCATGATTGTATATGACGGAATAAAAACTGATTTTCTTGCAAGCTGTGAGAAAGATACCATAGCTATCGAGATTGAAGAGAATATTCTCTCCAAGATGGGAAGACATACCCCTAAGGCTGAATTCCGTTCATGGGAGAATTCTCTCAACTATATGTATAAAGTTTTAACTGATCCTGAAATTCCTTCGGATTCAGGAGTTGCTATTGAATATAACATTCCTCAGACCTCGAAAAGAGTCGATTTTATGATCTCTGGATATGATGAATCGGACACTCCTGGAATGGTCATCGTTGAGCTTAAACAGTGGGACAGCCTGACTGAGGTAAAGGGTGTTGATGCAGTAGTTGATACTTATGTGGGCGGTGGTACTCACAGAGTGGTACACCCATCATATCAGGCCTGGTCATATGCTCAATTGATACGAGATTATAACAGTGAGGTTCAGGACCGCAAGATCACACTTTCTCCCTGCGCTTGTCTGCACAATTATATCCGCCATGAAAATGATCCGCTTGATTCAGAACAATATAAAGAATATCTGGATGAAGCACCGGCATATACAAAAGGACAGTTGGATGGACTTAGAGCTTTCATCAAGAAATCTGTTAAAAAGGGAGACAATAGAGAAGTCATTTATCGTATAGACCATGGTAAGATAAGACCTTCTAAGAGTCTTCAAAATGCAATCGGTTCAATGCTTCAAGGTAATCGTGAATTCATTATGATAGATGAGCAGAAGGTTGCTTATGAAGAGATTCTTCGATTCTCTTTGTTATGTCAGAAAGACTATAAAAAAAGGACGATAATTGTAAAGGGTGGTCCCGGTACCGGGAAGACCGTTATTGCAATAAATCTTCTTGCTGAACTTACTAAAAGGGATCAGCTTGTTCAGTATGTATCCAAGAATAGTGCACCACGTCAGGTATATCTCAAGAAATTAAAAGGCCAGATAAAAAAGAGCAGTGTCGATAATATGTTCAAGGGCTCCGGAACTTATACGGAATGCGGATGTAATATGGTGCATACACTATTGTGTGACGAAGCTCACAGACTCAACGAGAAGTCCGGTATGTTTCATAATTTGGGCGAAAACCAGGTAAAGGAGATCATCCATGCTGCATATTGCTCTGTGTTCTTTATTGATGAGAGTCAGAGGGTGACTATGGACGATATCGGATCTGCAGATGAAATAGAAAAGTGGGCTAAAGATGAAGGCTCTGAAATACATTATCTCGAATTAGAATCTCAGTTTAGATGCAATGGCTCAGACGGATATCTTGCATGGGTTGATGATGTGCTGGACATCCGAAAAACGGCCAATTATGACCTTGAGGGCATAGATTATGATATCAGGATCTGTGATAGTCCGGAAGAGATGAGAGAATTGGTCATTGAAAGAAATAGGGTTGCTAATAGAGCAAGAGTGCTTGCCGGTTATTGCTGGGAATGGGTTAAGAAGGAACAGAATAACACAGATTTTCATGATATTAAGATAGGCGATTTTGAGATGAGCTGGAATCTTGGGAACGGTGAGCCGTTTGCTGTCAGCGATACTTCAATCAATGAGGTGGGATGTATCCACACCTCACAGGGACTTGAATTTGACTATGTCGGAGTTATAGTAGGCGATGATATCAGATACGAAAATGATCATATAGTCACTGATTATACGAGAAGGGCCAAAACTGATCAGTCGTTAAAAGGTATTAAAAAACTGTACAAAGAAGATCCTGAAGAAGCCCAAAGAAAGGCTGATGAGATCATCAAGAATACATACAGAACTCTAATGACCAGGGGGATGAAAGGCTGTTATATCTATTGTACCGATCCCGGAATGAGCGATTATCTAAAGAAAAGACTGGAGTGTTTTAAGAGATGAAACAGGAAACCATAAACAGAATAAGAAAGTTTACCGAAGACAGAGACTGGGAACAATACCATTCCCCTGAAAACCTCTCTAAATCTATTGTGATAGAAGCTGCAGAACTTCTTGAGTGCTTCCAGTGGAGTGATGATGACTATGATCTGCAGCATGTTAAGGAAGAATTAGCTGATGTTCTTGTCTATTCCAGAAATCTTCTTGATAAACTTGGCCTTGATGAAGACGAGATAGTTAATATGAAGATGGACCAGAACGAGAAGAAATACCCGGTGGAAAAGTCAAAGGGAAGTTCTGCAAAATATAATCAGTTCGGGATCTGAAGATTTATAATCGGAGAGGTAAAGGACATATGATAAGGGAAGCAGAATACGAAGATCTTGATTCGATGCTGGAACTGTATCTGCATTTACATGAGACCTCTGTTCCGAAGCATGATGATAATCTGGAAAAGATGTGGGACAAGATGATCTTGGATGAGGATTATCACATAATTGTTAATGAGATAGACGGTAAAATAGTATCTTCCTGCGTATGCATTATCCTTCCGAACATTACGAGAAATGTCCGTTCTTTTGCACTGGTCGAGTATGTTGTTACGCATGCGGACTTCCGCGGTAAGGGCTATGCTACGGAATGTCTTAACTATGCGAAGGAAATAGCAAAGCGGGAAAAATGCTACAAAATCATGCTGATGACAGGATCAAAGAAACCCGAAACACTGAGATTTTATGAAAATGCCGGCTACAGCAGTGCCGATAAGACGGGATTTAAC
>OCVV011352069.1_pt1 | contig 13479 bp, 9 predicted proteins | sample 1539721 | NCBI WGS metagenome assembly OCVV01 (sample SAMN02144230, study PRJEB22623) | gut metagenome | biome: sheep rumen | host: Ovis aries | place: New Zealand
CACTTGAAGAAAATGCGATAGCACTTGAAGAGGATAGGACGGAATCAGCTTCGGAGGAAATTTCCGGCTGTGTAGAAGAGGTGTCTTCGCAGGCGATGAAAAGGGCGAAGAAAATGGAGACGGTAATGAATGTGAAAATTTTAGCCATATCGAAAAAATTATTCCTGTTCTTTTTCTAAGATCACGAGGGCGCGGTCCTGCGTGCTGCGTGGAATGCGGTAGAAATGCTTGGAAACAAGCTTGAATCCGTAATCTTCCGGATGCAGAGTCGCGAGTTCGTCTTTGACGGCAGGCCCCTTCATAAAGTAAGCGCGGCCGCCTGGAACGAGAGCTTTCTGAATTCTCGGGAGCGTAAGCTCGATCAGTTCAAAGGCTCGGCTAATGACTCCTTGTACAGGGAAGGTGAGGCTGCGGCTGGTCACCTTGTGGCCGAAGACGTCGATGCCTTTGAGACCGAGTTCCCGGATGACGAGGTTCAAAAATTCAATGCGGTTCGGGCGCGGTTCGCAAAGAGTCAGGCGAATGTCCGGATTCACGAGCTTTAACGGAATGCCCGGAAAACCGGCGCCACTGCCGACGTCGATCATGCGCTTTGGCCATTCCGGCACGTAGGCGTTGATAAGCGTGCAGTCCGCATAATGGCGTTCCACGATCGTTTCAAAAGCGTTCAGACGGGTGAGGTCCTGGTCCTTGTTATGCTCGCGCAAAAGCTGGTGGTAAGCCCACAGCTGTTCCAGAGTTTCCTTTTGCAGTTCTACACCGTGATATTCCAGAAGTTGCTTTAGACCTGCAATCGAAGGAATGGCACGCTTGCCGTTGAAAAGGGGAAAAACCTGATTGACTGGACGTTTTGAAAATTTAGAAGGCATAGGATAAAAGTAGAAAATTAAACATTTTTTCTCCATTTTCCGCTTTGGTTCGTCTTATCTGTGGAGCTGTTTATAGGAGAAAATCTTGCTTCGTGGATTATGGAAATGCTTTGGAATCGCCTTGTTTGTTGGGGGAAGCTTTGCTTTTGCGTCGGAACGCGAAAAGGTGACGGTCGAAGATGCTTTTTGGGCTTATGATGATGGTAAAATCGGGTATGAGGAACTCGAAGGCCTGCTCAAATGGATTGATGCGGGAGATGTTTCGGAAGCGTGTGCAGAATGGGAAGCTTTAGGGCTCGATCCTTGTCAAAAAAAATTTCAGGAAGTCTTGACCGGCTGGAATCCACGGGGAAGGATCGGTTACGCAATTTCTTTGGATTCCACAGGAAGTGCTAGGAATAAGAGGCTATATGGTAGGCTTGGCTTTGGAATTTTGCATGCGGAAGTTAGGTTACGTTCGCAGGCAGGTTCCGATTGGGCTTTGGAATATGGACGGTTTGAAATCCAGGGAAAGCATGTTGCTTTTTTGGCAGGAAACTTGATCGCTCTGGATTTTGGAAGCGCAATTCCCTTGCAAAAAAGGCGCGGTGTCGATTTTACAGCTCAATGGAAATCTTTTCAATGGGGAACATTTGCCTTGGAAGATTCTTCCTTCGGGATGCACACGATGGTCAGCATTCGCAAAAACGTTCAAATCCTAGGAATGTATTCGGCGTCTGTAGACGGATTCCGCGATGCCTTTGCGCGGATCCGCGGTCAAAATTCCGACGTGCAAATTCTCTATTCCCAAAACTGGAAAACGCCGCTGCTCTATCTTTATGCGAATTCACCGCCATCGACGGCGTTGCTTGGCAGATATCCTTTGGCGTTTCGTTTTCGCGCTTATATTCACAAGAATGATTCATTGCCGGGAATTTTTCGACTGTCAAAACTTGTCCAAAAGAATCGGGTGAATGCAAGTTCATGGGTTCAGGCGCGCTTTTGGAATTGGACATTCCGGGTAAACGAACGGGTGTATATTCCTTTAGATTCTGGAAAGGCTTCTTTTGCGGTTGATTTTTCTTTTGTACGAAATCGGAATTTAGCTTCTGTCGGGGGAGGTGCTTTTTTGAATGCGGTAGGGGATTCTCGTTCTGCGCAAGTTTATGTGCGAAGTGGATTGCGGCTCTTTTCGGCGGAAAGCCTTTTTACCGAGGTACGAGCGACTCCGCAAGAAACTTTTTCAAGAACTTTGTATGAAATTCGCCCGGGTATCCGCCTGGAATGGGAAAAAAATGTCTCGTCAGATATCGTTTTGATTCTTCGCTATCCGAAAAAAAGCCCGATTGTCTTGCGGGAAGAAACTCGAATGCAATTTTTTTCAAATGCGGAAGGAAAAAGCTCTCTTGAATTACGGGCGGATCGCTTGCGCCGGTTGCATTTTTGGCGATTTGGTTTTGAATGGGAAGTGAAGTGGTAAAAAAAAACTCCTTCCAAGAAAAGGAGTACCTTGGAAGGAGTTAAAGGGGGAGTGTTTGGTATTCTTAATCTATCAATTCTTGAATTGAATCGGCTAGATTCCAAACGAATTCTTGTTTACTCTTGTAACCAATCGAAGTTACTTCGCTTGTGCCTTGCTCCAGGAGTCCTTCAGACCCACGGTGCGGTTGAAGACGAGGTGCTCCGGCTTGGAATCGCGAGAATCCAGGCAGAAATAGCCCTGACGCATAAACTGGAAACGGTCGTCAAGCGTTGCCTTGGCGAGAGCCGGTTCAAGCTTTGCCTGCTTCACGATCATGGAATCCGGGTTCAGATAGTTCAGCGGATCTTCGCCATCCGGAACGTCGCCTGTGTTTTCGAGCGTGAAGAGGTTGTCGAAGAGACGGACTTCGGCGTCTACAGCGTGAGCGGCAGAAACCCAGTGAATCGTGCCCTTGACCTTGCGACCGTCCGGAGCGTCACCGCCCTTCGTCGCCGGATCGTAGGTGCAGTGGATGGTCGTGACGTTGCCGTCGGCATCCTTTTCCACGCTGACGCATTTGATGAAGTAGGCACCTTTGAGTCGGACTTCGCCTTCCGGTTTAAGACGGAAATACTTCTTCGGCGGATTTTCCATGAAATCGTCGCGTTCAATGAAAATTTCCTTGCCGAATGGGACCTTGCGGGTACCGGCATTCGGATCTTCCGGATTATTTTCGACTTCGACGTCTTCGACCTTGCCGTCTTCCCAGTTATCGATGACGACCTTGATCGGATCAAGAACTGCCATGGCACGGCTTGCAGTCTTGTTCAATTCTTCTCGAATGCAGAAGTAAAGCAAGTTGATGTCGACCATACTGTCTGCTTTGGAGATGCCGATGCGGTCACAGAATTCACGAATCGAAGATGGCGTGTATCCGCGACGGCGGAGACCGCAGACCGTCGGCATGCGCGGGTCGTCCCAACCCATGACGCGACCGCTCTTCACCAGTTCCAAAAGCTTGCGCTTGCTCATCACCGTGTAAGAGAGGTTCAAACGGGCAAATTCAATCTGCTGCGGACGGTTTGCCAAATTCAAGGTTTCGAGGAACCAGTTGTACAGCGGACGGTGCGCTTCGAATTCGAGAGTGCAAATCGAATGCGTGATGCCTTCGATCCAGTCGGAAAGCGGATGGGCAAAGTCGTACATCGGGTAGATGCACCATTTGTCACCCGTGCGGTGGTGGGTCGCATGTTTAATGCGGTAGACCGCCGGGTCGCGCATGTTCATGTTTGGGCTCGAAAGGTCGAGCTTTGCACGGAGGGTCTTTGCTCCATCGGCAAATTCTCCGGCCTTCATGCGGCGGAAAAGATCCAAGTTTTCTTCGATGCTGCGGTCGCGATACGGCGAAGGCTTTGACGGCTTGCCTGCGTCGTTTCCACGGTATTCGCGCATTTCTTCCGGAGAAAGATCGTCGACATAGGCTTTGCCGAGCTTGATCAGCTGTTCTGCAAAATCATAGAGCTGGTCGTAGTAATCACTTGCATAGTGAACCGGTTCTTCCCAGTTAAAGCCGAGCCAGTGTACGTCGTTGTAAATCGAATCCACGTATTCGGTGTCTTCCTTGGTCGGGTTCGTGTCGTCAAAACGCAGATTCGTCTTGCCGCAGAACTTTTTGGCGGTGCCGAAGTTCAGGCAAATGCTCTTTGCGTGTCCAATGTGAATATAACCGTTCGGTTCCGGCGGGAAACGGGTCAGAACGTGATCGCGTTTTCCGGACTTCAAATCGTCTACGATGATGTCTTGAATAAAGTTGGTAGATTCCGGGATATCCATAATGTTCTCCAGAAGGGATTTTCAGCAAAAAGTTAGAAAAGGTTGGGCGAAAAAACTATATTCGGTACGTATGATTTGCCCTTATTGCCACCATACGGAAGACAAAGTTGTCGATAGCCGTTCGAGCGGACTGTCGATTCGACGTCGCCGGGAATGCCTTGCTTGTGGAAGGCGCTTTACCACATATGAATATGTCGAAGTCGTTCCTTTGACGGTGACAAAAAGAGATGGTCGCCATGAACCATTTAAACGGGAAAAACTTTTGGCCGGAATCGATGCTGCCTGCAAAAAGCGTCCGGTGAGCCGTCAAGCGATTGAAGAAATTGTGACGCGCGTTGAAAATACTTTGATGTCGAGCGAAACGCAGGAAGTCAGTTATGCGGAAATCGGAAATCTGGTCATGGAAGAGCTTCGCCAAGTCGATGCGGTTGCCTATGTTCGATTTGCTTCTGTATACCGCGAATTTAAGGAAGTTGACGAATTTGTAAAACAGGTGATGCAGTTGGATTCCCGCTCTCAAACGCCTCGCAAAGAATAATGGCTGTGAACGATTTTTCTGCCCTTCTTGAAACCGCGTATTCCAAACGCTCTGGACTCTTGGAACTGACGGACGCTTTTCGCGTGGTGAACGGCCTGGATGATGGATTCCCCGGTGTTGCCATCGACCAATACGGCGACCGTTTTCAGATTCAGTATTTTGGCCCGGAACTTTTATCGCAGGAACGCAAAATTGTATCCGCGGTCCAGAAAGTTTTTTCGCCTAAATTCTTGGTTTCCAAATTCCGCCTTTCCCCTTCGGGCAAATCTTTGGAAAAGCCCGAAATGCATGTGGAAATTGGAAGTGAAACGGATTCGTCGACAGTCGTTCGTGAAGGGAACTGCCGTTTTCACGTGGACCTTTTGGATACGGTGAATCCGGGCCTTTTTTTAGACATGCGGGATGGCCGTTTGGACGTGGAAGCGCGTGCCCGTGGAAAAGAAGTGCTGAATCTATTCAGCTACACCTGCAGCTTTGCTGTCCATGCAAGAATCGGGGGCGCAACTCGTGCCGTGAATGCGGACATCAGCGGAAAAATCCTGGAAAAGGGTCGCGAAAATTACCGCTTAAACGGCATCGAACCTTTGAAGGGTGAATTCTTTAAAGGTGACAGCCGCGAATACCTGGCGTGGTGCCTTCGCAAAGGACTTCGATTCGACGGAGTCGTTCTCGATCCGCCGAGCTTTTCTCGCAATAAAGGAAAAGTCTTTTCCGTCAAGACCGATTTTCAGACTCTCGTCGCAGAAGTTGCTGGATTGCTCGCTCCGGGAGCCTTTTTCCTCGCCAGTACAAATTACAGCGCAATGACACCGGAATTTTTGGCGAAGGAAACCTTAAAAACGGTGAAGGCTCAGTTCCCGAATGCAAAAATCGCTTGGGCGCGTGGTCAGGGTTTAGATTTTCCGGGCTCGGGCAAACGCAAGGAAAGCGCTCTTTCTGCGGTCATGATTGAAGTGGGGTAATCTCGTGAAATCCTTCCAATTCTTTCTCTGTACGCTTCTTCTTTTGTTCTGCACTTCGGAAGCGGCAAAGGCGACGAAAGCGTCCAAAGCAAAAACTTCTAAAGTGAAGAAATCCGAAGTGACGGATGCCCGTGACAAGCAAAAATATCGAACGGTCAAAATTGATGGCAGGGAATGGCTTGCCGACAATTTGAATTTTAAAACGGATGATAGCTTTTGCTATGCCGAAGACGAAAATAATTGCATGGCATACGGAAGGCTCTATACCTGGAATGCGGCAAGCAAAGCTTGCCCTGCTGGGTTTCATCTACCGACCGATGAAGATTTTGAAAGCCTTTGGAAAGCAGCCGGCGCCGATTTTAATGCCGCCTATCTTTTAAAAACAGAGTACGGCTGGTCTGGCGAAACGAACGGCAACGATACGCTCAAATTCAGCGCCATGCCCGCAGGTAATCGCTTTGACGATGGCAACTATGGAAATTTAAGCAAGATGACCTTCTTTTGGAGTGCAAGTTCCGAAGACGATGAAGCAAACGTCTGGTATATGACTTCCAAATCGATGGGCTTCTCTTACATGACAAAACCGAAAACTTTTGGGTTTTCGGTTCGTTGCGTCAAGTAAAGATCAAATTTCGATTTTATGATCTTTGAGCTTTCGCCAAAGCGTGGCTCGGCTAATGCCTAAACGTTCGGCAACTTCCGTTTTATTGCCTTTACACACATCGAGGGCATGTAAAATATGACGCTTTTCAAGTTCGTCGAGAGGAATGATCTCGTCCGGATTGCTGTAGCCAATCGCCTTGATTTCTGAATTAGTTTGTTCGGAATCCGTCCGATTGTCGGAAAGGTGATGTTGGGCTTTGGGCGCCGGCAAAAGATCCTTGATTGGGTGGATCGGTTGCTGGGTCAGTTCTTCGGGCAAATCTTCCAGACGGATGGTTCCGTTTTCGGAGAGGACCATCGCATGTTCGACGATGTTTTCAAGCTCTCGGACGTTTCCTGGATAATTGTATGTCGCAAGGGCGACCTGAGCCGCATCGTCGATTTTATGAATGGTCTTGTGCTGCTCTTTTTCGAATTTAAGGATGAAATATTTGACGAGGTTCGGAATGGTGCTACGGCGATCCCGAAGTGGAGGAACGCTTAAATGGAACGTGTTCAATCGGTAATAGAGATCTTCGCGGAAAGTCTTCTTGACCATTGCGTCCGCCAAGTCTGCATTGGTTGCGGCGATGATTCGCACGTCCAAATAGCGCGTTTCCGTTTCTCCGACGCGCCGTGTTTCGTGGCTTTGCAAAAAGCGTAAAAGCTTGACCTGAGTCGCTTGGGAAAGTTCCCCGATTTCATCGAGGAAAAGGGTTCCGCCGTTCGCTTCTTCAAAGAGGCCTTTTTTGTCGGCGGTGGCCCCGGTAAAGGATCCCTTTTTGCTGCCGAAAAGTTCGCTTTCGACAAGATTTTCTGGAATAGCGCTACAGTTCACCGCGACGAAAGGTTCGTTCGCTCTTTTGGAAAGGCGATGGACAATTCGGGCGAGGAATTCCTTACCCGAACCGGATTCTCCGGTAATCAGCACGGAACTTGTCGTGGGAGCGACCTTGCGAAGCAGGCGTAAAATCTTTTGCATCTCGGGGGTATTCCCGAGGAGATTTTCCAAAAGATGGTTCTGCAGTTCACGGTAATCGCTCGAATGTTCCAGACCTTGAAGATATTTCTTGGCGACATCCTCGAGTGTGCGAACCTCGACCGGTTTCACCAGATAAGATGCGGCTCCATGGGAAAGGGCTTTTTCGGCATCTTTGGCTGCGGATTGCTCGCAGAGAATGACGACTTCTGCTTCGGGATTGTGCGATTTTAAAAAACTGATGACATCGACATCTTTGTGCAATAAAAGCGAAATGTCGACAAAGGCAAAGTCGATCGGATTCTCTTCGATTGTGTTAAAAAGGGCTGTCGAATTAGAAACTGTAAATAAGGACACGTCCGGAAGAGACCATGTGGAGGTCACGTGGTCAATGATCTTCCTGTCCGCATCGGCTAACAGGACATTCATCAGTTTGGCCTAACCTTAAGCGTGAGACGCTACGATTTCGTCGACCTTGGCAATCAAGTCTTTATAGTTAGGCGGCTTCGAGAAAATCGAAGAAACGCCGAAATGGTTGGCGATGTTCAGGTAGTCTTCCGCAGAAGTACGTCCACCGCCGCTGATGGCAATGATGCGGTCCAGCTGATTCTTGTTGCGGTAGTCGAGAATGACTTCGAATCCGTCCTGTTCCGGCATGATGATGTCGGTGATCACGACGTCATATTCAGTCTTGTCGTAAAGGTCCTTGGCTTGACGACCGTTTTCGGCGGTATCCACTTCATATCCAGACATATCGAGCATGTCTTTGAGCACAGAACGAATATCTTCTTCGTCGTCAATGATCAATACTTTAGGCATTTGTCTCATCCTCCAATTTTTTAGCGATGGGCCAGTACAAGATAAATTTAGTTCCTTTTCCAATTGTTGTTTCTAGATTCAAGTGCGCTCCAGCGTCTTTTATGAGGCGCATAGCCACTGAAAGGCCGATTCCCATCCCTTGTCCCGGAGCTCGGGTTGTAAAATAAGGTGTAAAAATGTGTTTGACGACATCGGGGGTCATCCCATCGCCGGTATCCTTGATGGTGATGTAAAGGTAGTCGCCCGCAGGAATGGTGGAAAACTGGGTAACGATCTGTTGGGCGACATGGGTCTTTCGGCATCCGTAGGTGAGGGTTCCTCCGGATTTCATCGCGAGGATCGCGTTTTTGCCCATGTTCAACATAATCCGGTGGAAATCGGTCTGGTTTCCGAAGGCGATCATGTCGTCGCTGGAATTTTTAAGAATCTTGATGTTGGATGGAAGGGTTGCCGACAACGCGTTGCGCACTTCGTCGAATACGAGTCCCACGTTGAAGTTCGAAGATTTGTTGGCGTGGTTGCCTTGACGTTCCTTGAGCTGGTCGTAAGTGCGCTTCACGAGTTCCGTTGCGTTCGTCAAGGACTTCTGCATGTTGGCCAGATATTTTTGAGTCCGGGTGCAGTCTTCGGACTTAGGTAGGGTCGCTTCGGCGAGATCGCGGTATCCGATGATTCCTGCGAGCAGGTTGTTGAAGTCATGTGCAAGACCGCCAGCGACATTGCTCATGTCTTCAAATGTCGAGGCCTTGACCAAGTTTTCACGAAGCTGGTTTCTTTCGTCTTCGAGCGCATGGAAATCCGTTGTGTCTTCGATGAGGCCAAGAACACCTTTGACGCGTTTTGCTTCGTCATAGAGTGGAATTGCGGTATGCTTTTCCCAGTGCTTCTTCCCGTTTTCGTCTTGGGTGGTTTCATTTTTGATCACGATTCGGCCTGGACTTTCCATCGCCTGAAGTTCCTGCTCGGTAAAAATCGGATCTTCGATGTGGCTCTTGAGATTTCCGCGAATTTCGATGTCTTTCTTATTTTGTTGGGTATAGGCTCCGTTTAAATTCTTCGCCCAAAGACGGGATGGCAGATTGTTTAAGAGGGAGTTCAAAAAGATCTGCTGCTGCAAGTAAAGCTTTTGCAAATTGACGATGCGTAAACGGATAGCATCGCGCTCGTCGTTGAATTCCGCTTGTAGACGGGAAAAACGCATTTGGGTGTCGTCGGTCTTGCGCAAATCGCGGAGAATCACTTTATAGCCGAAGAGAATTCCGTGAGAAATTAACGGGGTAATCGTAATGGCTGCGGATACGGAATTATTCTTCAGGTAGATCGGAACATTGTTCATGGGATTCAGGCTTGTCAAATCCGGAATGAACTGTGTAATCGGTTTTTGGAAAAGTCCTTTTTCGCCGACTCCGAACATGGTGTTGACTGCATGATTCGAAAATTCGATTCTGCCGTTGGAATTCAAAATCAGGATGCCTTCTTCGAGTTCCTGGATGACGGATTTCAGAGACTTGGACATATCCAGTCCGGTTTGTGCCAGTGCTGCCGTCGCGCGGAAAAGGACGAAGGTAATCAGAAATAGGAAGATGGAAGCGCTTTCGCCGTAGATGAAAAGTCCCATGGCGGGAAGGATGGCGTCCATGGTAAATCCGGCGATAATGGATGTAATTTGAGCCACAAAGATGGATCGGAAAATCTTTTCCGCGTTGGTCCGCTTCATCAGCTGGTAAGTGACGATGGAAGACAGGAACATCGGAATGATGAGGAATAGGAGAATCGCCACATTCGCGAGGTTTGAATTCGTGGCCGTAAAGCCATACCACGTCGAAATGATTCCCGTATAAAAATGCCCGGTAAAGCCTGTAATGAGACAGAACAAAACGGCAAAGATATTCCATATTGTGAGAAAGAATCCAAGCTTTTTCCAAGCGGGATTGATGTTTTCGCCTGCAATGCCGCAGATAACTCGGAAAACTGCATAGCCGTATTGAACCCAGCAAATCGAGCCGAGTATATAAATGACATAGCGAACGTCATCGGAAATGTAAACGCGGGGGAGCTGCTCAACAAAGGCGAGTACATTCCAAATGATGTTTAAAATCAAAAGGTAGATGAGGTTCTTTTGGAGCTGCTTCGCAAAAGTATTGGATAGCAACGTCGTAAGAATCATGGGAAGCAAAGCAACGCATGTCAGGAGGGCGATAAACCCATGCATAAAGTGTACGCTGAATTCAAATGCTTCCATGAAAGACCGCTATCTTACCCTCTCAATCTAATATATGAAGTGCTTAAACTTACCATTAAAATAGAAAAAGTACGTTATTTCTAACGTACTTTTCCTGGAACATTTCGAAAAATTATTTGGTGCGACGAATGCCGAATGTCTGCGTCTTGGTGTAACTATCCTTAGACGAGAATCGCTTGACTGTCGTGCTATCCAGTTCCGTATTCGGATGGAATCTTGCCTGAATGTCGATCTTCGCGATGTATGCACCTGTTCCGATTGCACGTCCGCTTTCCGAGGAAAGACCCGTGGTGCAGTTTGAGAGCCATTGCAAGCGCATGACGACTTGGTTGTCGCTCGAAAGATACTTCGGCGTCAGATTGAAGCTTCTGTCGTAGCGATTGACAAAACTGCCGATGTTCGTGTAGAACGGAAGGTCGATATCGAGAAGGATGGATGTCCATGCCGGATCTTCACCCAGACTCGTGCCACGAGGAATTCCCATGTCGATAATGTAAAGCATTCCGTCAAAAGCATAACCGTTTGTATCCACGCTTTCAATGAGCATATCCTTTTCGTAAATATCCCATTTACGAGTTTCTTGATTCAAAACGATTAAGCGGAACGGAGACTTGGCTTCGGTGCAAGTTTCGGACTTGGATGGAATGTTTGAAACAGGATATTCCGGATGCACGTTAAAGGTAATCTGCGGATCGCCAGAACCTTGGACCGTTGCCCACGGGTTTTCAAGCGATGGCTGATTGCCGTTCTTGTCGAGGAAGAGGCTTCCGTCAAGCGGAGTAAAGCGAATGCGGTCGCCTTCCTGGACGGCTGTTTCCGATTCCTGTTCGTAAAGCATGTTGAATGTATTCGAACCGAGAGTCCAGCGGTAGGCGGCGACGTTTACCGGACCGCTGCGTTCACGCTGGATCAGATTCAATGTCGAATCTCCAACGACCAACGGTTCGCTTGCTTCAACAAGGAGCGATACGAATGATCCGGCTTCGTTGATCGTGCCCGCGACGATGACAGGACCTGTCAAGTCTTCGGCAAGGGTGGAGTCGCTTTCGTAATTAGCGCCGCTACCCTTGTGCTGAGTGAGAAGGCCTGCTCCGATGATGTCGCCACCTTTCGAAGAGATGCCTGAGTAATTGCCGTTTGTGTTGCCGAGTTTGAATGCCGGGTTGAGCGTGATTGTCGCTTCGGTTCCTTCGGAATTCCAGCTGAAGGAATTTGTCCAAAGCGTTTCGGGAACGGCACTACCGAAGATGACCGAGACACTGTCCGGAGCGTGACGGCTGTCTACAGTCTGGACGAATTCTGCATGGACTTGGTCGGCGAGACCGTCGCCGTCGCTATCCGAAATACTTGCGTATTTGAGCGGAATCGGCAAGATCTTGAGGGTGAACGTGAGAATCGGCTGTGAACAGACTGTAGAAATCGCGTTGCCCGATTTATCGGTAATGGTCGCAGTCGAAAGAAGCTGTCCTTTCATGCCTTCGGTAATCAGAGAGTTGCCGCTTGCATCGAAAGAAATCGTGTATTCCCAGACGTTCAGCTTTTCGTTGTAAAGTTTGGAATTGGTAACGTTCGGGGTGACGTCGAGAGCGTTGCCCGATGCGTCAAACAGGGCGAGCGGCCAAGCGAGACCCGGAGCGGAAATCGGTTCCGAGAACTGGATGTAAATTCGGTCTGCCGTAGCGGTGTCCAAACGTTCCAAAACGGAAAGTGAAAGTACCGTCGGAGAGATTCCGTCTTGGTAGAAGTCCGTGTGCGTTTTTGTTTCGCCAGAAATATTGCTTTCCAGCGTGACGAAACCTTCCGGATTCGTATAAACGGAAGAATCCTTTGGCGTAAATGGAATCGTGATGAGGGAATCTTGAATGTTTGCGCTTGTGACGGTAAGCGTATCGCCGCGGTATTCGAAGGTTACCGATGTAAAGCTTTGACCAGCCTGGTAAGAGGCGGTTAAAAGAATACTCAACTGATCCGGAATGTTATCGCAGTCCGTATCGAGCATCTTTGCGTAATCGATAATCGGCCAAGGAGGGAGTTCTTCGATCAACAGAACCGCTTTCGCAGATGTGTAGTTGTACTTGGAACTCGAAGAGACCGAGCTTGCGTACAGGATCGTTTCGAGAGGCGTGTCGCTTGTAACGTAGAATGTCGCTGTTCCATTCACAAGGGTAAGGGTGGTTGTCGCAATGTCTGCCGTTGCCGACGTATAGAAGAAGGCAGAACCGTCTTCGACAGAAAGCGAAATCGTGATGTCGTCATCGGTAATGATTGCCCCTGTGGAATCGTACAAAGTAACGATCACCTGGGCGCGTTTACCCACATAGGCCTTGGCTGTATCCACGTTGAATACAAGGTAACGTTTTTCTAAAGGCGTCACAATGGAATCCCATTCCACATTCGAACGGACGACTGTACAGGCGCAATCGTAACTGCCCTTCGCATTCGCTCCGTGATTGTGCCAAGAAACCCAGTCAATCATATTGTTGCCATAAGCGAGGTTCTTGGAAATCGAGAAAATGTAATCGTCGTACTTGTTCACATATTGCGTATTTGTTCCAAAGTAAGAGACTCCATTCCCTTCGAAGTCATCGAGGAAGCCCGACGGAGAGACAGTGCTTTCGCCGGTATAAGTTGCCGTATTGACGGTATCTTCCTTGGATGTTGCCGGAGTTTCAAATGGGGTAAGGAAGTCGAGCGTAATGGTTCTAGCGATGGAAAGATCGCTAGAAGAGGCGTCGTAATCAGGCGGGTAACCGTAGATATGTGTACCGTGGTAGAAGATCGTCACATACGGATCCTTGGTATAGGCGGATTCCGTCACACCGTTGACTTCTTCAAGGAATGTCGATTCCGAGCCAGTATACAAGGGTCCCTTGGTGAGGTCGATGCCTGAGAAATATTCGGGGTCTGTCGATTCCGTATGGGCGCGAAGCGACCAAGATCCGTCCAAGTCTCCATAGGTGGCATTTGTAAATTGCATTTCGAATTGGAAGCTGCTTGAAACGCCGATAGTTCCTTGCAGTGTAATCGGTAAATAATATCCACCGCTTGTCGCATCGAATTGGGCGGCTCCGTAAGAAAGCGACATAGACGAAGTGTCATCATAAGAAACTTTGGCGAGCTGTCCCCAACCGGTTGCCGAAACGCTCTTGGTTAA
>OCVV012830750.1_pt1 | contig 13479 bp, 12 predicted proteins | sample 1539721 | NCBI WGS metagenome assembly OCVV01 (sample SAMN02144230, study PRJEB22623) | gut metagenome | biome: sheep rumen | host: Ovis aries | place: New Zealand
TTCATGCAGACAATAAAGCAAACAAAGCTAATTCATGTCTATTGATCCATGGAGTTTCGTGAAAGATTTTTCACATAAAATCTCACCATAGTCTAGATTTATATGCAACTCGGAATACTAATAAAATGATTAGAAAATGTAGTACTGGTCTACATAAACGAAAGATTTTTAATCGTCTAGTATTCATAAAATTAAGTTTTATGAAATAAATCTACACATAGTATCTGGAAAAGTATAGCTTTTTCAAGTGCAGATTTTTATAACTATTATTCTTCAAGCAAATCCCCTCGGCTTCGCCGTATCCCCTTTATCAAGGGGAAAATATTTCTCCCCTCTTAGAGACTGAAAGTCTCATAAGTCTTTCCTGCTAGGGGAAGATTTAGATGGGGCTGTAGAGGGGTTGGGGAAGATTTGCAACACATGATTCTTCGCTATGCTCAGAATGACGAATATGATAAAAATAAATACTATACTTTTTTAAAAGAAGGGGAACTACATAGTGATGGAAGATTTTTATTCGTAAAAGTGTTTGCCCCTTTTAAGGGGAAACTTGCTCAGCTCAACTGAGTGAACTTGCGACAAAGGGGTTAAAATCCCCAAACCTTCGGTAGATCCATTTAAAAAGGGAACACAAAAAAGAGATAACTTATTTTCTTTTCCTTAATTCTCGCATAAAAATAGCCGTACTCTGACCCACATTCATAGATTCTTTGATTCATTGCATTGGAATTTCTACCACCGCATCTACTTCTTTCAAAGTTTTTTCCATTACCCCATCAACTTCATTTCAAAAGATAACAGCAATTCCATTTTCAGATTTACAAGCATATTCTCATAATGAAACAGAATTTTCTGTCAATTCTGCTGCTATAATTTCAAGTCACATTCCCCTAGCCTCATTTATCGCATCAATTGTAAAATCAAACTGTCTAAGTCAGACCGTATTTTCAGATCAAAGTGAAGTTTTACAAACCTTTGGATTATCAAGTGGTGATGGAGTATATCATACAATTCGCACTTCCCGTCATAATGAATCTGCTGTACGAATAATATTTCAAACATTATATGCTGAACGAATATTTTCGAGAATTACTATTCTTTTGGACATTTTAAATATTGAACGGACTTAAAAAAATAACAATCTATTTATAATCAATAAATAATTTAAATCAAAATAATTTTTCCATTTGACAAAACGATATGGATTTCTATATTGAGAGTGGAAAATATTTGTATAAGCGAAAGTTAGAATCAAAATTTTTATGGTTTTATTCCTTTCTCTTTAAGCATGAAAATATTATTCGTACTAGATTTATATAAACCTCATATATGATGAGTAGAAATTCTATTTGAGAATATCGCAAATAGGATGGTGGAAAAATGACATCAAGTAAAGATTTTAACTTCGAGATATGACAAAAAATTACCAGAGCATGAAAAATTAGAAAACTGAATTGAAATATATAGAACGTGATGATCAAGGTATAGTTTTATGTTTGCTTGCCTCAAAAAATGAATCAAACTAGCAAAATGGGCTGATATAATTCATTGAACAACATATAATTCAGCCATACCAGCTAGTTTAATATGAAAATTTTCAAAGAAAAAAGTTATTTTAACTTGCCATGAAATATTTGGGCAATTATGGTATAGATTTATGTGACGAAAATGATTCTTTTTTAAAGCTTTTGAAGCATTTCTTTTCAAGTTTCATTATGATAAAATAATTTGTGTTTCAAATTATACTAAAAATAGTCTCAGAATTCATTTCTGAATTAAGGATGACAGATTAATGACAATATATAACTGAGTAGATTATAATTGGTGGAATCGTGAGAATTTTCCTGAATCTGAAATAAAAGCTATTAGAGAAAAATATGATTTACAAAAAAATTATGTATGAATATTTTTTGGTAGACCTGGAATATCTAAGTGACTGATATATTTTGTTAAGGCTATGCCTGAAATAATAAAATCTATTCCTAATTTTAAAGCAATATTGAATGTTTCAGAAAGTGTAAATAATAGAGCAGATGATGTGAGAAAGTTTATAAAAGAAAATAAATTAGAAGATTATATTGTATGGCTTTGATGAGTAAAATATAAAGAATTATGAAATTATATACTATCAGCTGACGTAGCAGTAGTACCATCATTAGTAGAATGATTCGGATTTGCAGCGGCTGAAACATGTGCAATCGAGCAACAATTAATATGTTCTAATGCGGCAGCCTTAACAGAAGTAGTAAGTGGAAAGATTAATTTTGCTGAGCCATGAAATCCTCACGCTATTGCCGAAGCTATGGTAAATTTCTATAATTGAAAATACCAGAATATTATGAGAAGAGAATTTTTGTGGGAAGATAATATAAATCAGACTTTAGATTGTTATGAGAAAATGTTATGAAAAACCCATTAGTTTCAACTTTGATTTGTACTTATAATGCTGAAAATACAATTCATTGGGCTTTACAGTCTGTAATGGATCAGACATATGAAAATCAGGAGATCTTAATATTAGATAATAATTCAAAGGATAAAACTTTAGATATCTTAAAAGATTATCAAAAAAAAGATAAAAGGATAAAGATATTTTCGTTATGAAAAAATTTATGAGCGTATTGATGATTAAATTTTTTATTAGATAAATCAAAGTGAAAATATATTGCTATACAGGATCATGATGATGTTCGGCATCCAAATAAACTTGAGAAGCAGGTTGATTTTTTAGAAAAAAATAAAAAATATATTTGAGATTGAACATGATATTTGGAATATTATTGTAAATCAAAGGTATGATTTCTTTGTGATACGAAAGAAAAATCTGATTCAAGAGTAAATCATACTTCATTAGTTTTCAGGAATTGTAACAAGAGATATAATACAGAAAATGATTATTTAAGTGATATATTATTTATGAAAAAAATATTATGCGAAGATATAAAAAAATTATATATTTTACCATGAATATTAACACTTCATTATTGTAAAGAAACTTGAGAAAATTATTCATCTCAACGATTTAAAATTAATCGAAAAAATACAAAAAGACATTTTTATGTATATTGATTTGATTTTTATCATCTTTGTTTATACTTTTATGTTTGTATTTGTTCGATAATCCCAAGAAAATTGAAAAGAAAATTAGACTACATATTAGTGAATAAAATCAAATGAGGAAAAAAAATAGAAGAATTATGAACCGACAAGGATATAGAGAAAATGCTAGAATATCTTGAAAATTAATTATTTGAATTTTATAGCATAATAGATTTTTGAAATTAGAACTTTCAATGCATAAACAAAGTTTTCTTTTAATCACAGTCTAAGATTTAGAAATGATTTTTTAAGAAAACTAAGGCATAATGTTATATAACTTTTTACTTTAACCTTTGAGAGTGTATTTTTATCAATCATTTTTAATGAATATAAATATTGTCAGAATGTTATTAAATCATTACATAATGTGTTATTAGTACTTGTTGAAATATTGTTATTATGAATTCTATAAAGTGTTAAAGGATAATTTAATCAATATACTGATTCATTTGATGAAACAGTTGAAAAAAAGATAAAATCAGAAATTAGATTCTTATCTGAATTTGGTATCGTAATATCATATTTTTTTATGCAATCAGTACTACACATCAAAGAAGACCATGAATGATAAATCGGTGTCATACTACATAATAAATCATTTAACTTAACTTTCTCATTTTGATAAAAATAGCTACATCAATCATGTACTAGGAAGTCCTTTAATATGATTTTTCAATTTTTATCTATAATAGAACACTCATTGTATACTAACTTCACATCAGGATATTTCTGAAATATTTCCATTTTTGTCGACAAATTATCAGGAGTATACATATCGTCTCATTCCAAAAATGCGATATATTCCGACTTTTTACTAATTTTTGATAATAAAAATTTCATATTTCAAACAATTCATTTACTTGGCGTATTATGCCAAAAATGAATTTTATTAGGATATTTACTAACGAATTCATTTATAATATACTGACAATCATCATTTGGAGAGTCATCACCTATGAGTATTTCCCAATCTGAATAAGTTTGAGATATTATTGAATTTATCGTATTTTTAATATAATCTTTATGATTATAACATGTAATAATTACAGAAACAAGCATATTATAAATTATTAATTAAATCTACATATAGTTTAATTTGATTACTCCATGAAAAATCTTTTACACATGCTTGTGCATATTTACGCATGTCATCAATAAGATCAATGCTTCTCAATATATTATTGAATATATTTATATAATCATCAATCAGATTATTTTTACTTATATAATTTTTCAATTTTGTATTTTCAAGCATATCCATATGACAAGCTCATGAGAATACAGGAATGCATCACAATGACATTGCTTCAAGAAGTACTAGAGGTTGTCCTTCATAATGTGAAGGTAAAAATATAATATCTGAATCTGACATCTTTTTATATAAACTACTTCTATCCATAGATCATAAAGGAATCACATTATCTTTTGACTGTAAATTATCTGTTTTTCACCCGATTAAATAGAATTTAATTTTTTTATTTTCCAGTTTTTTTGCCACATCATACAATATATCAACTCATTTTCTGGCATTATCATTACCAACAAAAATAACATTTACATGTTTATCTTTATGATTGACAAATATTTTTCACTGAATACTATCAAATCAATTGTTAATTATTACCACTTTTTTTTCATCAATTTTATATAAATCAATTACTTCTTGTTTTAAACTATCTGATAATGCAACAACTATATCAGATTTTTTTATAACAATACAAGATTCTAAATCACAAATCTTAAAATAAAAATAAGTTATTATTCTGTTAAAAAAATTATTTTTCCATGAATGTAAACTCTTTAAAACTCATTTAATTGAACCGTGTACAACAGATATTAATTTAAATTTCTTTTTATTTCAGAACATAAAAAACATAAAGCATCCTCAAATATTATCAATAACAATATCATTTTCCCCTAGTTTTTTTAGATATTTTATTAATTTAAATGAAAATTCTAGAAAAGATAATCATGGTATTTTACTACATTTTATAGAGATATAGTTCATTCCATTTTCTTCCTTTTCAAAATCTTTATCTCCTATAAAAATATGAATTACATTATGACTAGCATCCCTTAATCAAATTCATTGCTCCTTCGCTACTTTTTCTAATCAAGACCCTTTGTTTGGATCATATAACGATAATACATAAATATTTTTTTTCATAACTAGCATTTTATAGATTAAAAAGAAAAATAATAATATATTCTTTATAAATCTTATCTATTTAATTTTAACATTCCACCAAAATTTATAAATAGGAGAAACCAATTTTTCAATAATATCATCTCATAAAAGTCTGATTAATAAATTAGAACAAAAATTACGTATACTAAAGTACAAATGCTTAAAATACCCATAGTCAGCTTTTTTTTCAGGATACCCTTCCCGTTTAGTTTTACTAAGATAATGATAATATAGGTTAACCAATTTTTTTGGAACATTGTTATATTGTTTGTAAGGCTTATCTAGACAATGAATAATCTCTGCATCATCAATTCATGCATTAAAGTAATTACCTGTTACTTGATAGTTCATTCATCTTTTATAAAGATAAATATCATCTTTAAAGATAATATTGCATTTATCTTGGTCCCATCAATGAAAATAACAAGAATATTTTTCGTTAATCTCTTGCATTTTACTTATATTTATTTTATGTACATCATATTTACTTGCATCAAAAAGCAACACTCAAGAATTAATGTAATATTTTGTGTGAAATAATTTATTTTTACAGCGAAAAGGCCAAACATCATAATAGCCTGCTATTGCATTTCAATGCATATCCATATTATAAATTTCTGAAATATCTTTCATAACTAACACATCACAATCCATATATAATAATCTATCAACATTCTTAATTATATTTGGGAAAAACCACCTATACCGAGGTCATCGTAATGATTCCCTACGATTAATTATGACCTTCTTTAATTCTTCTGGAATAATATCATCTCTTATAATGAACTCAATTTCTTGATTATATAAATTGACAATTCTTTTTAATTCATCAATATTTTCTTGAGGCAAAATAGAAGATAAAATCCAAATTTTTATTTTATTATTTTTATTCGTTTCCAATAACGACAAAATTGTAACAGCACAATGTCTCGTATAATCTCAATTTACATCATCCAAACAAAAGAGGACATTTATTTTATTTCATATGGCCATTCATTAATAATTAATAAATAAAAGTTTGGTTATTGATATTAACTATCTAAATTATTTATCCATTTTTTATATCGAAATATATACAATAAAAACAGATTTTTGACTTCATTATCATTTTTTAAAGATTTTTTAATAATGTTAACTCGTTTATCACCTACACTATTACCAATATCGCTATACAATTCTTTTTCTATTTCATCCAAGTAAGTATTTTTCAATAACCATTCTTGAAGCGGAGGAGTAAATCACTGCTTACCTCTGTATACTATATCCTTTGGAACATCATCTTTTATAATATGTTTCATAAGTATTTTATTGTTTCTTCGATTTACTTTTCGTTTTACAGGGCATTTCCTCGATCGTTCAATCCATCTAATATCACAAAATGGACTTCTATATTCTAATGATTGAGACATGCTAGCTCTATCGGTTTTTGCTAAAAAGCGATCTCATAGTGTATTATAAAACAAATCAAAGTCAATCATGGCTTGAGTGAAATCTCAGTTCGTAGCATCTAAGATTTCTTTCATTTTATTTTCTGTCCACTTCTTATAAACATTTGGCTTATAACGAGTTAATCATCATACATTTCAGAAAAAGCCTTCTTTTGGTAATAAAGAGACCCTAAAAGCTTCTTTTATTTTCGATAAGATTGATAAATCATTTGAAGTTTTTGGAATTATATAAAATAAAAATTTTCTTAAAATCTTCGGCAATTTCCAAATTATCGACATTTGAGCTCAAATTTTATGCATCATATATCAACCAAATATTTCATCTCATCAATCTCATGTTAAAACGACTGTCACATAATTTTTCGCAAGTTGACTGACAAATGTTGTTGGAAAATTTGAATAGTCCCCTAATGGTTCATCATAGTAATAATAAATATCTGATAACATTTTTTTAAAATCTGATTCTTCAAAATATTTATGATGATGATTCGTTCAAAAGGCTTTTTCAACTATATGAATATATTTAGATTCATCATATTTTCATTCAAATCAAATTGAAAAAGTGTGTAATTTTTCTTTATCTACCCGTTTGGTCATTTCTGCTACAACTGATGAAGAATCCAATCATCAACTTAAATTAGCTCACACAGGTACATCTGATGTAAACATTCTATCTTTTACCGTTTCTTCTAATAATTTCTTTCATTTATCTATTAATCCATTTTTATCATTAATTGGCTCATATTTTGGAATCTTATAATAACATTCATCTTTAAGATTTAAACTTCAAGATTCATCAATTGAAATAATCATACTATGCCTCGCTTCAAGCTTTCTTACATTTTTATATATCGTCCAAGGAGCAGGGATATATTGCACCGCAAAATAAAAATCAATAGCTTCAGAATCAATATTTTCTTTTCTATTAATTTTTAATTCTTTATGTTCTAGGATTCACTTAATTTCACTCGAAAATATAAATTGTTCTCTGTCAAAATAATAATAAAATGGCTTTTTTCATAATCTATCTCTACTACAAAAAATTTCAGAATTAACAGAATCATATATTGCAAAAGATCGCATTCAATTAAATTTATTCACACAATCTTTTCACCATTCTAGATATGATGCTAATATCACTTCAGTATCACTTTTTGAAGAGAATTTATATCATTTTTCTACTAATTCTGATTTTAAATCTTGATAATTATAAATCTCTCAATTAAAAACAATTTTTAATGCTGTATTTCAATATTTGCCTATACATTCAGAGTTATATTTCTCAGAAAAGCATCAAACATTCTTATCATAATACATTGGCTGAAATCAAGCATCAGATAAGTCAATTATAGATAGTCTAACCTGTCATAATCAAATCTGTTTTCATTTTTTATTTTCAACAAAAATTCATTGTCAATCTGGTCCACGATGGATGATTGATCTATTCATATTATCAAGAAGTTCTTTTGGATTATTACTAACCTTTATAAATCAGTTTATTCAACACATAATTAAAATTAAATATCTTATATAAAATTTTTATACCAGCACCTTCCTAACTAAAATGTAAAAAACTAAAGATCACACATATATACAATTCAATATATTTCACTAATATTTCAAGTAAATTTTCTTACCATTTCACACTTTTTATTAAGTACACTAAATTCTTTTTCATTACCAAAATACTTAGTTATAAAAACAAATCACGGTCATTTTTTTTCTATTTCTTCATTTATATCTGTTTTTTGCAAGTTTTCAGTAAACAAATTTATTCCCGTCAAATTAATAGGACTTTCTAATAACTTATCTGAAATTTCAACAATTTCATTACCTGGCTGTAAACTAAAATAACTTCACATATTTTTCTCTCGTAATCATAACATAATTGTATCCTTTGTCAACTGATCCGAATAAATCTTTTTATCTCCGTCACAATTCTCAGCACAAAATTCATACATTTGTTTTCAAATATCACTGATATGTGGCTGTTTTATCTGAAAGAAATGAATAGATATAAGTGAGATATTAACTCAAAGAGAAAATATAAAAAATAGAGACTTTAACTTTTTATTTTTAGATAAGATAAAAAGTAAGAAAAATACAAGAGAGAATCAAGCTATACAAAAAACTAATTTTGTATCCAAAAATATTGGATTAAATATTGTTGATTCTAATACGAAAATTCTATCAAAAATATTCGACAAATAGTCTGTTATATTAGCTGGTAATTTACTATAATCTAACAATACAGTATTTAGTATAATTATTATAATAGCCACCATCACTATTCAGATTACATTTTTTTTATTTACATATTCAGCACACAGATATCACCATCATATTACAAAAATCGGTAATACTGGCATCATCCATCTAGCAGGATCTCATCAAGATAACCCCATACACATATACAAAATCATTATTACTGATGCGATTATCACAGTTTGATGTTTTGAATATTTTTTAAACAAAAAGAATATTGATAATATTAGCGGAGATGTATACATAAAAACATGACCTAAAAACGCAATTCTTGTCAATAAAGATCATCACCCTCAAACTCATGAAAACAGATTTTTATATGTATTTAATGCCTTAATTACAGGACTAGGAAACAATTTATACATACAATAACAAAGTACCCCTCATATAATTAAGTATGGTATGAATAGTTTTAAAAAACTGAATATTTCTCACATAATTCACGAAAATTTTATATTCTTCTTGTTTTCAACGATATAATTTGATATCATATCCAAACATACTATTCACATTACTATAATTCAAAGTATAGGCCTAGAAATTGTAAGTAATGAACATGACAATACGGTCAACAATGTACCTTTCAAAGGAAAATCAGAGTATTTTTTATACAAATATAGAGTTAATAAAAATAATAATGGATTAATCGCTAAATCTTGATCAATTCACATTGTATTTCATGCATAAGCATAGAAAGAAATTGTATATAATAAAACCGACCAGTTGGCAACTTTTTTATCATTGTAAAACAGAAGAGCAGTTTTGTAAACTAAGAAGAATGTCATTATATTTAATAACAAATGCATAGCTTTTACTCATATTATAGTATTTCAAACTACTAGTGCTCAGATTTTATATAATATAACAGCTAATGGAAAATGTGGAATTAAATGAAATATTTGTCATTTAATTGTTACAAATTGCATGATTTGTAAAATTCGCTGAGATGATTCATACCAAATAACATCACTAAAATTAATAATTCTTGTTAATAAAAAAAGTGATAACACAATAAGAAATATATAGTTATTTTTGAAGAATTTCATTTACATATTTTTTATGTATTAAAGATTACTTATCAATTGATTTTCCTTATGTAAGTACTTAAAAATTTTTATTTTTATACTGTATGGCACCATTAAACCAAAAATCCTTTTCAACAGAGCCAAAAAAAATCAATAATATCATTTTCTATTCAGATACATAGATTTTAATGCCAACTTTTTCATACACATCCACGAAGTTGTGGTTGTATTTCAAATCCATGTACGATAATTTATACATTTATCTCTCAAATTATGAAATTTTCAATACTGTCATATTCTAAGCCATAAATCATAATCTTCAGTTTTATTAAATTCAGTCCTAAAGCACCCAGAGAACATCAAAACATCTTTTCTCACCATAGCAGAAGCTAATAAAAACTGATTTGATTCTAGTAATTTATGTCTTATTTCTTCATCTCAAATCACCATATTTAATTCAGCAAACTCTTTTCACTCTTTATCAATAGCTATACCGCAAGTTCCACATAAAACATAGTCTTGATGCGATTCTAAAAAATTTACTTGTTTTTTTATTTTATCTTTGTCACTCCGAATATCATCGTCATCCATAAAAGCAATATATTTTCACGAACTTTTAAAAATTCATCTATTTCTGGAATAAGATCTCTCACTATTTTTTTCATTTTTTAAATAAATGATATTATCAAATTTATTTTTGTAGAACAAAATTGTATCTTCTACATTATTTGTCGATGCATCATTTATTATTATAAATTCAATATTAGAATAACTCTGATTGATAATAGATTCTATACTTTTTGAAATTCGCTCTGGTTTTCAATTATATGTTGCTAATACAACAGAAACTAATGGATAATCTTTCATGAACTATTTTTTCCAAAATGAGTAAATATTTTTCTCTACCTCATAATCTTTATATTTTACTTCTCTTTTAGGTTGCGTAAGTGCCCAGTCAAACATTTTTTCTATCAAAACTCTAATGTCTGTTCCATCCTTAAAATCTAGCATTGCCTTTGCTTTTGTATGATCAGAATAAGCTATCTTCACCTCGTGTCTAGCTTCGTAATGTACAATATCCACATCAAATCATTTCTGTTTTGCAATGTCTTTTACTATATTCGCAACATCAATAATTCTATATTCTTGGTCTGCTCATAAATTAAATATTTCAGAATCTCATGTAGTCATAACTTTTTCAAACGGTTCCATATAGTAGTAAATATCTGAAAATGCTCTTTTTTGTTCTCAATCACCAAAAATTGATATTTTCTCTCAATTAATACATTGTCTAATCCAAATTCATACCACATTTCTATATTTATCCCAAATGTTTTGATATACTCAAATAATATTATGGGGTCTAATAATAGTATACCTCAGTCAGAATTGTTCATGAGCCTGCTTAATATCCTGTTCTACTGTATATTTTGCTATTCAATATGGATCAATAGGAGCTTGTTGTTGAGATTCCACAAATGGTGGATTTCAGAATCCATAAACAGACATGGATGAAGTAAATATAAGTTTTTTTACATTATGATTTATACAATTATTAATTATGTTTACAGAACATATTAAATTATTTGTATAATTAAACCTTCTCATAAACGGTGATAACCCCTCTGCTGCATAAGCTGCAAAATGATATACATAATCAATATTTTCAGTTTTGAATATTTCATTTAATTTTTCATAATCTGTTAGATTCATTTCATACAATTTTATACGATCATCTACAAAATCTCTGTATCACCCAGAGAAATCATCTATTCAGATTACTTCATATCATTTATCTAAAAGGTATCTTGAAAAGTTAGTTCATACCAATCAAGCTACTCAAGTAATTAAAACTTTAGTCATTTGTATAATTAAAATAATAAATAAAACTACTTTTTGATTCAAATCCTATATGCAAATATCATCCATGCCATACGGCATCATAATTTAAAAGCTTTCCAATTATCACTTGTTATCTTTGATTGTCCTACTCTTTTTTTGTAATTGACTGGTATTTCAACACATTTAATTCAATTTTTTATTATAAGCAACATAAATTCTGGAGAAAAATGGGATCATCATACTGTAAATTTATTTTCGATTTTCTTTAAAGATTTTTTCTTAATCAATTTAAAAGAACATCCTACATCTGTTAAACAGGGCCCATTAAATAACCATTCTAACCATTTAGCCACAATTACGTTTCAAAGTCTCAATAATCGATTCATCTTTGCACCATCTCGTATACATTCCTTAGACGTCCTAGTTCAAAAAACTGCATCAAAATCCTCTGAATATATTAATAATTTTAGAATGTCTTTTGCAACAAATGTTCAATCAGGCTCACAAGTCACGATAATTTCTCAAGTAGCTTCTTTTAATCATCTTCTATTAGCCCAACCATATCATTGGTTATTTTCAGTAATAACAATTGCTCAAGCTTTTTTTGCTAATTCAGCGGTATCATCTTTCGAATTATTATCTACCACTATTATTTCATCTACATATCAAGTATCTTTGAAATCTTTCACAGCGTCAGAAATATTTTCTCATTCATTATAAGCAGGGAATACAACTGAAACTTTTTGTCAATTATACATATAAAATAATTTAAGATTTAAAAACAAAATATTTATGTGATATAAAATTTATCAATGCAACAAACGGAATTACAATAGCACTTGACAGAATATACCAAATTCACAATTTATCCGTTAACAAATAAACTCAATATCATGATAAAAGTCATGTTGTTATATACAAAGTCATTGAAATAACATATTGTTTAATTGATAATTTACTTTTGTCTTTGAAATTAAAATATTTATTTAATAAAAAATTATTTGTAGATCAAATTATTTGTCAGACATAATACGATATAAGATAATACAAGCCCAAAAATTCAGTTAAAATATAAGTTATTCATAAATGAATTGCTGCTCATGAAAATCAAATTAAACAAAAAAATACAAATTGCATTATATTATTATTTATGTTAGATTTCTTAATCTTCATATAAAAGAAAACAGTTAAAGATAATCAAATCTTTGGTTTATATCCATAATGTCTATAACATCCACAAAAAACAGTGTAACAATCTGCGAGCTTTTAGCAAGTAAAAAATTCTAAGTCAAATAAAAAAGTACTTTACTTTTTAAAGTAAAAAAATATTATCTTTCCGATTCAGAATAATTTTAATAACAAAATTACCTATGACCAACCTAGAAAAGATAGATAAAGACCTAAACGATTCAAAGTTCTACGAACTATGTAATATTATGGGTAAAAAATGGATTCTACTCATTCTAATATCTATATATTCTGATATTCATACATTCTCTGGAATAATGAAAGCTATTCCAAGGATAAACACAAGCATTCTAACCAAAAGACTAAAAGAATTAGTAGACAAATGATTCATAACCAAAACAAAAAAATCTGAATATCATCTAAG
>OCVV011301069.1_pt1 | contig 13478 bp, 13 predicted proteins | sample 1539721 | NCBI WGS metagenome assembly OCVV01 (sample SAMN02144230, study PRJEB22623) | gut metagenome | biome: sheep rumen | host: Ovis aries | place: New Zealand
TTGATTTTTATCAGGATACGATGCAGATGCCGGACGGTCATACCGTTGAATGGGATCTGATCGATCACGACGGAGCTGCAGCTGTTGTGGCCGTAAGAGAAGACGGAAAGCTTCTTATGGTAAAGCAGTACAGGAATCCTCTTGAAAGACAGACTCTTGAAATCCCTGCGGGAAAGCTTGATACAAGGGATGAGGATCCGAAGGAGGCTGCGGCGCGGGAGCTTGCCGAGGAGACGGGATATGTATGTGAGGATATAGAGTACCTTACGACCATCTATACCACGGTTGCATTCTGTAATGAGAAGATCGGACTGTATCTTGCAAGAGGGCTTAAGGACAGACATCCTCAGCATCTCGACGAAGATGAGTTCATAAATCTTGAAGCCTATACACTCGATGAGGTGAGGCAGATGATCTATGAAGGCAAGATCCAGGATTCGAAGACCATCGTCGGAATTCTTCTTTACGCATCAAAATATCACCTATAATTTATTATAATTTTTTTCGGGGACTTGTGGTTGCAAGTCCTCTTTTTTTCCCATTTTTACAACATATTGTGGTAATAAAAAATCGTAGAAAAATCGGCATTTTTTCTATGCTTTTTTTCGCTTGAAAAACTTTTTTCCGTTTTTTATAATGCGATTTGTCGCTTAAGGCGCTTTACATAAAGTGGCTTATTGGGGAAGACAAAAAATGGCAAGGATGCCGGTTAGGAATTTTCATTGATGGGGAAGTATCTTGATCTTTTTACCAGGTATCTCGGTGAAGAAAAGAAGATGTCCGAGAATACCATTCAGTCCTATAGAAGAGATCTGAGCAGACTTGAAAGCTATTGCAGCAATCTGGCAATAGACGATCTTACCGAAGTTACCGAACATCATCTCGAGACATATATTGATTATCTGGAAGCGGGAGAGTTTAAGTCCTCGACCATATCGAGAAATGTGGCTTCGATTCATGCATTCTATTCATATCTTTATACTCTTCATGAAGTTGATGAAGATGTATCAAGAGGCCTTGCAGGGCCTAAGGTTAAGCGTGCCAATCCGGAGATCCTTACGGAAGATGAAGTCGTAAGGCTTCTTGAGGCACCCTCTTCGCGTGATCCGAAGGGACTCAGGGACAAGGCCATGCTTGAAGTGATGTATGCCACCGGGACCAAGGTTTCGGAGCTTATAAGCCTGAAGGTGGAGGATGTTGATCTTAAGACGGACATGCTCTTTGTAAACGGAAGGAGCATTCCTCTGGGAAGGCATGCAAGGGGCGCGATGATCGAATATCTTGAAAATGCCCGTGCTGCTCTTATAGGAGACAGGGACAGCTCAGTCCTGTTTCCCAATTATCAGGGCGAGGAAATGTCGAGACAGGGCTTTTGGAAGATACTCAAGTCTTATGTTAAGGCTGCCGGCATAGAAAAGGATGTAACACCGTGTCTTCTTCGCCACAGCTTTGCGGCGCACCTGATAGAGCACGGAGCAGATATCAAAAGCGTATCCGTGATGCTGGGACACTCGGATATTTCCACTACACAGGTATATGCGAAAATGGCCCAGAATTCTCTCAGAAAAACTTATGCCGAGGCTCATCCGAGAAGCTGAAAAAATAACATTCCAATCGTTTGCACATGTGCGGATTATATAATATAATCGTTAACTGGACGCTTGTCCGAAGAAGTATCAACCGTGCAAAAAAGGAAACGATAGTTATGTCATTTGAATTCATAAAAAAGCTGCCTACTCCCGATGAGATAAGAGCACAGTATCCTGTGCCCGAGAAGGTAAGAGAGATCAAAAAGATCCGCGATGCGGAGATAAGAGATGTTTTTACGGGAAAGTCCGATAAGTTTCTCGTGATCATCGGACCCTGCTCTGCAGACAATGAAGAGGCGGTCTGCGACTATGTCGGAAGACTCGCAAATATATACGATAAAGTCAGGGATAAGGTAATACTCATCCCGAGAATTTATACAAACAAGCCCCGTACCACAGGTTCAGGCTATAAGGGCATCGTTCACCAGCCTGATCCCCAGAAGGAAGTTGACTTTCTTGCAGGACTTGTTGCAATGAGGCATATGCATATAAGAGCGGTTGAAGAGACCGGTCTTACAGCTGCTGACGAGATGCTCTATCCCGAGAACTGGAGATATGTTTCGGACATTCTCTCCTATGTTGCGATAGGTGCGCGTTCCGTAGAGGATCAGCAGCACAGGCTTACCGTTTCCGGATTCGATGTTCCTGCCGGAATGAAGAATCCTACCAGTGGTGACCTTGCCGTTATGATGAATTCGATCTATGCGGCTCAGCATGCTCATTCCTTCATTTACAGGGGATGGGAGGTTAAGACCACAGGTAATCAGGAGGCTCATGCAGTGCTCAGGGGAGCTACCAACAAGCACGGTAACAATACCCCTAACTACCATTATGAGGATCTTGTCAGGGTTCTTGATATGTACAACAAGATGGACCTGATGAATCCTGCGGTTATAATTGATTCCAACCATTCGAATTCCGATAAGCAGTTCAAGCAGCAGATCAGGATCGTCAAGGAGGTCATGCATAACCGTACTATCAATCCCGATATCAGAAAGCTCGTAAAGGGCGTTATGATAGAAAGCTACATCGAAGAAGGAAGTCAGAAGATCGGAGAAGGCGTCTATGGCAAGTCCATTACGGATCCCTGCCTCGGATGGGCCGACAGCGAAAGGCTGATCTACGATATAGCAGATCTTGTAGAATAATTTCGGCGATGATCCTCCATACGGGCGGTTCATCACCGCCTGTTGGAAGCAGTATTAAATGGATCATCGTTTTGAAAAAATCTTAATAAGACTTGTGCCTGCCCTGATACTGATACCGTGCATCATATGTGTGATGCTTGCGGAAAGGGTCTCTTTTCTTGAAAGAAGGATACAGGCATCTGCAAGCTGTGAGGCGCTTGGAGAGCGTGAATCCAGGCTTGTTGAGCTTGCATGGTATGACAGATATTCTTTTGAATATGATTCCGAAGAGGTATTTGACAGTGAGGCAGGAGGCGTTCAGGCCCTCGGAGAAGTATCCGATGCGGATGCGGCATCCGGAACGGAATATGTTCCCGGCAGATTTATTCCCTATGCGGATACTGACGGAAACGGACAGATCAATTATGCATCCGATTCGGAGTGGGACGGGATTCACAGAGTCTATCTCACCTTCGATGATGGCCCCAGTATCTATACTGATGATATCCTTGATATTCTTTCGGAATATGGAGTAAAGGCTACATTTTTCTGCATAGGAAGGGATAATCCGGCATCCTATGCAAGGTATCTGCGCATTATTGAAGAAGGCCATACTCTGGGTATGCATTCATATACTCATATATATAATGAGATCTATGCATCGCCCGAAAGCTTTGCCGCAGATACGCAGAGGATCAGACAACTCCTCGAAGATGTGACCGGAGTTACACCTAAGTTCTACAGATTCCCGGGCGGAAGCTCTAATGATGTCAGCGCGACCGATATGCATATACTCACTGATTATCTTGATTCCCAGGGAATTGTATATTTTGACTGGAATGCGTCAAGCGGAGATGCCAGCGGAGAAGCGCTTACTTCCGATCAGATAATGCGCAATGCCGTTAGCGGGATCGAGGACAGGCCCGTGACCGTTATCCTTATGCACGATACCGCTGCTAAGTGGAACACAGTACAGGCACTTCCAGGCATAATCGAAGCCATTCAGTCAATGGACAATACTGTCATCCTTCCGATCACGGATGACACTACTGTCATTCAGCATAATATCTGACTGCGGACCTGACCATCCTTACAGGGATTCCAATATTATATACGGAGGTAGCATATGGGTTTTTTCGGTGAACTGAAACAGGATCTTTCCATGGTTGCCGGTAATGAAAAGAAAAAGGAAAAAGCTGATGCCGAGGCTGACAGAATCCTGGCTGATGCCGAGATTGCCGGGCTTGATGAGGCTGAAAGCGTTATGAAGCAGACTTCACTCGATGATTATGACTTCGGTGGAGAAAACGATGATGTGTCATCCCTTCTTAAGGATCTTGTATCCGATCTTGGGGGTGAGGATCTTCACGCACCGGTTTCGGAAGAAGGAGCTGATGCGCCTGCAGCGGAAGATGATATCGATTCCATCCTGAAGGGACTTATGCCTGAAGAGGATACGGTTTCTGCGCCTGAGCCGGGCAGCGAAGACGAAACTGTTTTTGCAGCAGATGAAGCATCTCCTGCATTTAACGAGACGCCTGCAGCTGAAGCTGAGGAAGGCACGGAAGAAGTAAGTGCGGAAAATATCAGCGCGGAAGACATCAGTGCAGAAGAAGTAAGTGCGGAAAATATCAGTGCGGAAGACTTCAGCCTTGAAGATGCAGATGCACCGGATGACATTTTAAAGAGTGACATTACGGAAGAGGATACAGATGCCGAAGCAGCAGTACCTTTGGTTGAAGGATCCGAAGATACCAAAGAAACTTCCGAAGAATCTGAAGATTTTGAGGATGATACTTATACAGAAGGAGCATATGAAATGGAAGCAGGAACTTATTCAGACGAAACAGCGGTCATCACCGCCGGAATGGTTGTAAACGGTGATGTGGAATCCCTCGGTTCACTCGATCTTTTGGGCAAGGTGAACGGTGATGTAAATGTAAAGGGCAAGCTCAATGTGACCGGTCATATAATCGGAAATTCCGAAGCAAAGGAAATCTTTGCCGAGAATGCAAAGATCACCGGAAATATCACCAGCGAGTCTTCAGTAAAGATCGGTGCAGGAACCGTCATCATCGGAAATATTTCAGCATTCAGTGCCGCAATTGCCGGTGCGGTTAAGGGAGATATTGATGTACACGGTCCCGTGATCCTTGATTCAACAGCGATCGTAATGGGAAATATCCGTTCAAAGTCTGTACAGATCAACAACGGCGCTGCACTCGAGGGCGTTTGCTCACAGGCCTATGCCGAGGTCAGCCCCACATCATTCTTTGATGATTACAAGCCCGAGACTAAAACCGATAAGAAGGCAAGAAAGAAGACCGAAGAGAATAACTGATACTGAAAAAACAGGGTTATTCGAAAGGAGAATCTATGAGGATACTTTTAAAGCTCAGTGGCGAGGCTCTTGCCGGACCTTCAAAAACCGGATTTGACGAACTTACCGTAAGGATGGTTGCCGGACAGATCGCTGAGATAGTCAGCAAAGGCACACAGGTTGGAGTCGTCATAGGCGGAGGCAATTTTTGGAGAGGAAGAAGCTCGGAAAATATTGACCGCACGAAGGCTGACCAGATCGGAATGCTTGCTACTGTAATGAATGCTCTGTATGTTTCGGAAATATGCAGGTCCGTAGGCCTTAAGACAGATATTCTCACACCCTTTACGATAGGTGCGTTTACGGATCTTTTCTCCAAGGATAAGGCAAATGCCGCATTTGAACAGGGCCACGTGGTCTTTTTCGCAGGCGGGACCGGACATCCGTATTTTTCAACAGATACAGGTGTCGTGCTCAGAGCGGTTGAGGTTGAAGCTGACCAGATACTTCTTGCAAAGTCCATCGACGGCGTGTACAACGCAGACCCTGCCAAGGATCCTTCTGCCAGGAGATATGATGAGATCAGCATAGATGATGTGATCGCAAACAACCTTCAGGTTGTGGACATGACCGCATCGATCCTTGCAAGGGACAACAAAATGCCCATGGCTGTTTTTTCACTGAATGAAGAGAACAGTATAGTAAATACTCTTTACGGAACATTTAACGGAACGAGGATCAGCTGTTGACCTGACAGCTGCCCGGTATATCAGCGGAGGAAAAATTATGGATGCCAGATTACAGGCTTATGAAGAGAAGATGAAGAAGACTCTCGATTTTCTTGGAGAGGAGTATGCTGCGGTTCGTGCCGGAAGAGCTAATCCTCATGTACTCGACAAGATAAGAGTTGATTATTACGGAACTCCTACCCCCATTCAGCAGGTAGGTAATGTATCTGTTCCCGAGGCGCGTATCATTCAGATCGCTCCCTGGGATAAGTCAATGCTCAAGGCTATCGAGAAGGCTATTCTTACCTCCGATCTCGGTATCAATCCACAGAATGACGGAAGCATCATCAGACTTCAGTTCCCTGAGCTTACTGAGGAAAGACGTAAGGATCTTGTTAAGGACATAAAGAAGAAGGCTGAAGAGAGCAAGGTAGCTCTCAGAAACGTACGCCGTGACGGTAATGAGGAATTCAAGAAGCTCGGAAAGGGCGAGATCTCAGAGGATGAGGCTGCCGATCTTACGGATTCACTCCAGAAGCTGACCGATGATTATATCAACAAAATCGATAAGCTTCTCGAAGAAAAGACCAAGGAGCTGATGACAGTATAATGGATAAGATACCTCTTCATCTTGCCATAATTCTTGACGGCAACGGAAGATGGGCCAAGAAAAAGGGTCTTCCGAGAAATGCCGGACATGCAGCCGGAGCACGTGTCCTTGAGGACATGTGTGAGATCGTATGGAATAAAGGCATCAGGTATCTTACCGTCTATGCCTTTTCTACAGAGAACTGGAACAGACCGGCGGATGAAGTATCTGCACTTATGAAGCTTCTCAGGGATTATATGAGAAACTCCGTAAAACGCGCCATGAAGAATAATATGCGTGTCAGGGTGATCGGAGATAAGACCGGTCTTGACAGCGATCTTCAGGAGTCCATCGCTTCTCTGGAAGAAGCTACTTCTCAAAATACCGGACTTACCTTTCAGATAGCACTCAATTACGGCGGAAGAGATGAGATAGTAAGGGCTGTAAGAAAGCTTGCATCTGAGCATGATATAGATTATATGAGGGGTCTGACTGATAAGGAATTGGGAGATGCGCTTGATACCGCAGATATTCCCGATCCCGATCTTCTCATACGTACTTGCGGTGAGGAGAGGATATCCAATTTTCTTCTCTGGCAGCTTGCATACAGTGAATTTTATTTTACTGAGTGTGCATGGCCTGATTTTACAGAGGCTGAGCTGGACAGGGCACTTGAAAGCTATGGCTCAAGAACAAGACGCTTCGGCGGACTTGTGAAGGGCGAAGAGTAAACAGGAGACCTTAATGTTCATCAAGAGACTTATCAGTGGTATCGTATTAATAACCATCTCGGGACTTGCATTTGCCTTTGGGGGTTATTTTCTGAATGCATTTCTGCTCGTCATTTCCCTGATCGGATATGCGGAACTTGTTAAGGCACTCTGTTCCGAAACGGAAAAGAGAAAGCTTAACGGTCCGGATACCATCGCAGGCGTCGCTATCATTCTGTACTACATAGCCGTAACATTTACGTTCAATTACACCTTCCTTATCCTTGTCATAGGCGGATTTTTGCTTATGGAGCTTGTGTGGTTTGTTTTGAAGTTCCCCGAGTATTCCACGGACAGGATCGTAAGGACGGTCTTTTCTGTTCTGTATTGCCCCGTGATGCTCAGCTTTATTTACATGCTGAGAAATCTTGAGGGCAGGGAATATTTTGTATGGGTCGTGATGATATCCTCATGGGGATGCGACACCTTAGCCTATTGTTCCGGAATGCTTCTCGGCAAGCACCATCCCTTTCCGAAGCTTTCTCCCAAAAAGTCCACGGAGGGCTGTATCGGGGGAATACTTGGAAGCACACTTCTCGGAGCGATATTCGGATTCTTTTATGTATCAAGATTCATAGACGAACCCTATATAGTCCTTAAACTGGCGCTTATATGCGGAACCGGTGCACTTATGGGAATGGTCGGTGATCTTGCTGCATCGGGGATCAAGAGAAATAATAATATCAAGGATTTCGGACATCTGATACCGGGACACGGCGGAGTGATGGACAGATTCGATTCGATGATCCTCTGTGCTCCGGCTGCATACATTCTTACATATCTGCTGGTATCAAAGGTTCAGTAACGGAATTGATAATGCGTCCGGGGAATACCCGGCCGCATTAATGTTTTAAGGAGTTTTTGTCATGAACATGTTGTTTTCGCTCATATGGTTCGTTGTGATCTTTTCCGTAGTCGTAACATCCCATGAGTTCGGACATTTTATTGTTGCCAAAGCGGCCGGAGTCAGGGTCAAGGAATTCCTTGTCGGACTCGGACCTGTTCTTTTCAAATGGAAAAAGGGTGAAACGACTTACAAGATTTGCCTGCTTCCTCTTGGCGGTGCATGCGTATATGACGGAATGGATGATCTTGAAGACGATGTCATTATGGGCACCGGGCAGACGGAGGATCCGGGTGAGGTTAAGGACAGATCCAAGTTCCTCCATGCATCTCCCTGGGTAAAATTTGCGATCCTTATCGCAGGACCTCTTTTTAACTTCATACTCGGATTTATAGTTGCTTTCGTAATGGTCAATATGATCGTTATAAGAGAACCGGTCATAACCGAACTGATAGAGGGCGGAGCTGCGGAGAGTGCGGGACTTCTTCCCGGTGATAAGATCATTGCGATCGACGGAGAGACCATTTATCTGTATGACGAGATAACCGTATACACCTCGCTTTACAATGGCGGTGAAGTCCTGATCACATACGAGAGGGACGGGCAAAGGGGAAATGTCGTAATGACTCCTCTTTATGACGAAGAATACGGAAGGTATCTGTTCGGCATCATCAATGACACCTATGTTGAGGAGCTTCACGGCACCGATGCGTTCAGATACACCTGGTATGAGATGAGATACAATGTCAGGATGGTCTGGAAGAGCCTCGGAGGACTGCTCACCGGAAGGCTTTCAAGACAGAATGTTGCAGGACCCGTTGGCGTTGTAAATATGGTTGGAGACATCATAGAAGAGACCAGCCCCTACGGATGGGAGACTGTTCTTGTTAACATGCTCAACCTGACCCTGCTTCTTACGGTAAATCTCGGAGTGTTCAACCTGCTTCCCGTGCCCGCTCTTGACGGAGGCAGACTCCTGTTTGTTATTCTCGAGATATTAAGAGGAAAGCCAGTACCCGCCAAGAAAGAGGCATATGTCCATCTTGCGGGAATGGTGCTTCTTCTCATAATCGTCGTTATTGTGTTCTTCAATGATCTTCATAACATTTTCATGTAAAGGATCTCCGGCATGCAGCAGGCGTTCCGGAAAAGTGCGTGAGGGCTGATATGAAAACAATCTCTATACTGGGGTCCACCGGCTCGATCGGTACCCAGACTCTTGAAGTAGTAAGACAGAATCCGGATAAACTGAAAGTAACCGCCATGTCAGCGGGGAAAAATACCGATCTTTTCGAAAAGCAGGTAAGGGAATTTATGCCCGCGCTTGCGGTAATGGGAGACGAAAAGGCAGCGGAGGATCTTAAGACCAGACTGTCCGACCTTACGTCCGTAAAGGTGCTTTCCGGTATGGATGGCATGCTTGAGATGGCCTCGGATCCCGGAAGCAGCATCATGGTCACTGCAATAGTCGGAATGATAGGTATCAGACCCACCATAGCAGCCATTGAATCCGGCAAGGACATCGCTCTTGCAAATAAAGAGACTCTGGTTTGTGCGGGACACATCATAATGCCCCTTGCGGAAAAAAACGGTGTCAGGATTCTTCCCGTAGACAGCGAGCATTCCGCGATATTCCAGTCGCTGCAGGGATCACCGAAGGAGAGGATAGAAAGGATAATCCTTACCTGCTCCGGCGGCCCTTTCAGGGGAATGAAGAGGGAAGAACTTGCAGGCAAAACCTGTGAGGATGCGCTCAGGCACCCTAACTGGAATATGGGCAGGAAGATCACCATAGACTCTGCAACCCTTGTTAACAAAGGACTTGAGGTGATGGAGGCTTCGTGGCTTTTCGGAGTCGATACAGACAGAGTATGTGTTACGGTCCATCCGCAAAGCGTGCTTCATTCGGCAGTCGAATTTGCCGACGGTGCAGTGATCGGTCAGATGGGAACCCCGGATATGAAGCTTCCCATCAATTATGCTCTTTTTTATCCGGACCGTATGCCCATGGATGCCAAAAAGCTCGACCTTTTTTCCGTTGCGGCACTTACCTTTGAAAAGCCGGATACGGATACGTTCAGGGGACTTGCGCTTGCGGTAAAGGCGGCAAAGACAGGCGGTACAATGCCCACGGTCTTTAATGCGGCAAATGAAGAAGCGGTTGCAAGATTCCTTGACCACAGGATCGGATTCCTTGATATCTATGACGATATCGAAAAGGCGATGGATGGACATAAGGTCATAGAAGATCCTACGGTCGAAGAGATACTGGAAGCTGAAAGAAGCGCAAGAGAAGCGTTTTAAACAGGAGTGACATTTGGATTTTCTCGTCGGATATATGAAGACCTGCGGTCATGTGGTCATAGAAAAGGCCGCAGTAAAAGGCACCGAAACGGCTCTGGCTGTCTGCGGTGATATAGGCTTGGAAAGCGGATCCGGAGAAGAAGCACCCGTGACAGGAGCTTTAAAGGGTAGGATTGCCGAGGCTTTCCAGAGAGATTTTATCAGCGGGGTTTCTGCTTATGGCGAGGATTATCTTCAGGCTGCGGTCCTGGGATATTCCATGGTGCCTGCGGGAGAAACACCGCTTTTTGGTCCGGGATGCGGGTTCGGAAGCGGATGCGCAGGGATTCTTGCCGCAGGGAGCAGTGCATATGTATATGTTACAGAGGGCTCCGGAATGAGTATAGCGCGTATCGCCGATGTTTTCGGGAGAAAAAGGATCGTAAGGTGCATTTCGTCCGAAGGCGGCGGTGAGGACATTATCGAGCTGTTCCCGGGAGCTGCTTTGATCATCTGTCCCGAGGACTGGTTGGGTGAAGCAGATGGCCGGAAAGCTGAAGACAGAAGAGCCCGGGATGGCAGCGCAGAAGGCAGCAGATCAGAAGACAGAAAAACTCTTGATGACATGATCACACTCTTTGATCCTTCGGACATAAGGGATGATGATTCTCTTGACAGACATATGTCCGAGCTTGCGGGAGAGGGATTTGAAGGCTGCGCAGCTGCGCTGATCGTAAAATGAGGTCGTTATTATGCATGATTTTGATGAAAAGGTATTGATCAGAAAAGGGGCGTTTGGGTCCGTCTACAGAGTAAAGAAAGACGGAGAATATTACGCTCTTAAGGAAATGAGCGATCCCTCGCTTTTGGAGCGTGAAGCCGCTTTTTTGAAAAGCGCCGATCATCCTCTTTTTCCCAAATATGTAGATCATTCCGAAGAAGGGGACGGTTATATCCTTGAGGAATATATCTGGGGCAATCCGTTTGATGAATGTATAGAAAGACGAGGAGGCTTTGCACAGCCCGAGTGTATGAGGTTTGCCATAGCCATAGCTGACGGCATTGCTTTTTTGCAGCAGGCGGATAAGAGCATACTGTTCAGGGATCTTAAGGCGGAGAACCTGATCCTGCAGCCGGACGGTGAGATAAGGCTTTGTGATCTCGGAGCGGCCTGTTTTCTCGATGAAGCGGAGCTTTCGAAGGCCGGGACTAAGGGAATTTCCGCACCGGAACAGTTTTCCGGAGATCATTCACAGGGGCTGTATTCCGATGTATATGCAATGGGAAGGCTCATGTATCACATGCTTACGGGAAAGAGGCCCGGTGAAGGAGATGTCTCCATTAAAAAGGCTGATCCGTCATATTCATCGAATCTTGAGCTTATAATCAGACAGTGCTGCGCCGCTGATCCTTCAGAGCGTATCCCCGATATGTATAACGTGCTTCAGAGACTCGTTGATGTTGCGACATGTACGCCCCGTGAGTACGCAAAAATGGAGAAAAATGCCGAAAGGATCCTGAGAGAACTCGATTTGGGCGAGGGCGTCAGATTCAGCAGGAATGTCCAGTCGTAAAAGGCGGCCGGGAACTTACGAAAAAAGCATACAGTTAAGGCGTAAATCCTTGAATTTTACGCATGGTTCGGGTATACTGTATTTTGTGTGCGCAGAGCCAGAAAACAGTGAAAATGCTCTTCGCAAAGAGTTAATTATATTTTTTAGAAAGTGAGATTTACAAATGAGCGTTAGTGTAGAAAAACTTGAAGGCAGCAAGATCAAGATGACCATTGAGGTCGCGGCCGAGGAATTTGATAAGGCCATCACCGCTGCATATAACAAGGAGAAGAACAAGATCAATGTACCCGGATTCAGAAAGGGTAAGGCTCCCCAGAGCATAATCGAGAAGATGTACGGAAAAGAAGTATTCTATAACGATGCTCTTGACCAGCTTGTTCCCGATGAATACGAGAAGGCATATGATGAGGTTGATGAGGACATCATGTCCAGCCCCAGATTCGAGGTTGTTCAGGCTGAAGCAGGCAAGCCCGTTATCTTTACCGCTACTGTAGCAGTTATGCCTGAGGTATCTCTCGGAGATTATAAGGGAATTGAGATTGCAGCTGTTGATACAACAGTTACCGATGATGATGTTGAGAAGAAGATCTCATCCGAGCTTGACAAGGATGCCAGATATGAGAAGGTTACCAGACCCGTTCAGAACGGAGACCGCATCAAGCTTGATTTCGAAGGCTTTGTAGACGGAGTTCCTTTTGAGGGCGGCAAGGGCACCAATTACAATCTTGTGATCGGATCCGGCCAGTTCATTCCCGGCTTTGAAGAGCAGCTTGTCGGAGCGGAGATAGGAGCTGATGTTGATGTCAATGTAAGCTTCCCTGAGGATTATCATGAGGCGTCACTTGCAGGAAAGGCATCAGTCTTCAAGTGCAAGGTAAATGAGATCGAGGAGAAGCAGGTCCCCGAGCTCAATGATGATTACGCAGCTGACAAGGGATTCGGAACCGTTAAGGATTACAAGGATTCCGTAAGAAGTGACCTTGAGGTTGATAAGCTTAACGAGGCAAGAGGCAAGAAGCAGGACGAGGCTATTGCCAAGGTTGTCGAGAATGCTAAGTTCGAGGTTCCCGAGGAGATCTTTGAGACCGAGCAGAGACTCATCATCAGAGATTATCAGCAGAGACTTGCAATGCAGGGTCTGTCATGGGACAACTACATCCAGTACACCGGACTTACCATGGATAAGATGATGGAGCAGGTAAGACCTCAGGCTGAGGACCGCATTAAGTCCCGTATCGTTCTCGAAGCAGTTGCTAAGGCAGAGGGTATCGAGGTTACCGATGCAGATCGTCAGAAAGAATATGAGTCAATGGCTGAAGCATATCAGCTTGAAGTTGATAAGGTCAGAGAGATGCTTGAAGCAAAGGGCTCAAAGGAAATGGAGAAGGATCTTCTCATCAAGAAGGCAATGGAATTTATTACTGACAATGCCAAGGAGGTTTAAATGTCCAGTTTAGTACCTTATGTAATTGAACAGACATCCAAGGGCGAGCGCTCTTATGATATTTATTCCAGACTGCTCAAGGACAGGATCATCTTCCTCGGAGACGAGGTTAATGATGATACCGCAAGCATAGTTGTGGCACAGCTTCTTTTCCTTGAGGCTGAGGATCCCGAGAAGGATATACACCTGTATATCAACAGCCCGGGCGGA
>OCVV011276827.1_pt1 | contig 13477 bp, 9 predicted proteins | sample 1539721 | NCBI WGS metagenome assembly OCVV01 (sample SAMN02144230, study PRJEB22623) | gut metagenome | biome: sheep rumen | host: Ovis aries | place: New Zealand
GAATTTGGGTAAGATGACGGATAAGCGGGTCGTCAAGCAGGCTTGACACGGCAGATGACGTGCAGAGGCGTTAGCCGTGGGTCGTGCGGTGTTGCCTTAATGTAAAAAAAGCCTTTGCGCCCCTCTTGAAATAAGTTCTGCGCTATGCTATAATAGTGGAAAATCTGAAAGCAATACCGTATACGGAGGGCAGATATATGAGAGATACAATTCTTTTTTGTGACGGCTGGGAATTCTCCTTACAGCCGATAGGAACCGAATACCGCGATGACTTTGAGTGGAGAGCAGTGGATATTCCTCATGACTGGCTTATTGAGGATACCAATGACCTTTACAAGACCTCGACGGGCTGGTACAGACGGCGCTTTACAGTGCCGAATGACGGCAGGAGGACATCTTTGCGCTTTGAGGGCGTGTACATGGACAGCCGTGTTTATGTCAACGGCAAGTCTGCAGGCGAGTGGAAGTACGGCTACACCACCTTTGAGTTTGACATAACAGAATATCTTCACGAGGGCGAAAACGAGGTCACTGTCAGGGTTGACCACAGAGAGCCGAACTCACGCTGGTACTCGGGCGCAGGCATTTACAGACGTGTATGGCTTAACCGCTTTGAGGACACTCATATCCTGCCTGACGGAGTGTACATCTCAGCCGATACAGAGGGCAAGGTAACTGTCACAGCCGAGACCGAGCGCCCCTCATCGGAAAGCGTGTCGGAGCTTACAATAAAGAGCAGGATATTTTCGGACAGCGGAGAGCTTCTCTCGCAGACCGAGAGCGCAGTATGCGCTTATGACAGGTCAGCCATGCCTGAAACTGTGCTTCGGGACGGCTGTTCGTATTCATCGAATACGCAGTTTATAAAGCTTGCATCTCCGAAGCTCTGGGATATTGAAAGCCCTGTGCTATACAACTGCGAGGTGTCGCTTTACAGGGGCGGAGAGCTTATAGATAAGGTAAGCAGTAAATTCGGCTTCAGGAGCATTGAGTTTACCACAGACCACGGCTTTTTCCTTAACGGCAGACACGTTAAGCTTCACGGCGCTTGTATGCACCATGACCTCGGAGCGCTGGGCTCGGCAGTGAATCGCTCGGCAATAAGACGACAGCTTAGTATTCTTCAGCAGATGGGAGTGAATGCTGTCCGCACAAGCCACAATCCGCCTGCGGTGGAGCTTCTTGAGCTTGCCGACGAAATGGGTATGCTGATACTTGACGAGGGCTTCGATATGTGGGAGAGGAGCAAGACTGAGTTTGACTATGCAAGGTTTTTCCCTGAGTGGATAAGCCGTGATGTTTCCTCGTGGATAAGGAGGGACAGAAATCACCCCTGCATTATCGGCTGGAGCATAGGGAATGAGATATATGACACTCACGCTGATGAAAGGGGCCAGGAGGTTACCTCTCTTCTGCGCAGGCTTGTGCAGTCACATGACCCGAGGGGCAACGGCTATATAACGATAGGCTCAAACTATATGGGAAGCGACAACGCACGCAGGTGCGCTGACATTCTTAAAGCTGCGGGCTACAACTATGCGGAGCGCCTTTATGACGAACAGCACTCCGAGCACCCTGACTGGATGATGTACGGCTCGGAGACCTCATCGGTGGTACAGAGCAGAGGTATCTACCATTTTCCGCTGAGCAAGCCTATCCTCTGTGAGGACGATGAGCAGTGCTCGGCACTTGGAAACAGCTCGCCTGCGTGGGCGGCTAAAAGCTGGGAAGCCTGCATTATCCCTGACAGAGACCGTGAGTACTGTGCAGGTCAGTTTATCTGGACAGGCTTTGACTACATCGGAGAGCCGACTCCGTACTCAACGAAAAACAGCTACTTCGGACAGATCGACACAGCAGGCTTTCCGAAGGACAGCTTCTATGTGTTCAGGTCTGTGTGGACGGACTACAGAAGCTCGCCCTTTGTGCATATCTTCCCGTACTGGGATTTCAGCGAGGGCGACCTTATAGATATAAGAACTGCAAGCAACTGTCCTCACGTTGATCTGCTCTTTAACGGCGAGGTGATAGCGCACAAGGATTTCAAGCCTCAGACCGATACCGAGCTTACCCTTGATATAAAGCTTGCGTACAAAAAGGGCACGCTCAGCGCAAGGGCTTATGATGAGGACGGAAGGCTCATAGCCGAGGACACGGTAAAAAGCTTCGGGGACAGCGAGACTATAGAGCTTTCTGCCGATACCGAAGAGATAAAAGCAGGAAGCACCGAGCTTTGCTTTGTGACGATAAGCACCGCAGACAGCGAGGGCGATCCCGTCCGCAATGCGAGAGACAGGGTCTTTGTCAGCGTTGAGGGCGCAGGCAGACTGGTCGGACTTGACAACGGCGACTCCACCGATTATGAGCAGTACAAGGCGGCCTCACGCAGGCTGTTTTCGGGCAAGCTTCTGGCGATCATAGGTGCGACAGGGGAAAGCGGAGACATTAAGGTCAGGGTGACATCGCCCTCGGCTAAGGGTGCAGAGCTGACTGTCAGGGCAGTGCCGTCCGAGGCTGTTTCGGGTATCAGCCTGAACGCTCATAATACGGAGCGAAAGGGCTGTACAGATGACCTTGCAAATGACATTCCCGTAAGGCGGATAGAGCTTTCGGGCGAGCGCCTTGTGTTCGGCCCCGGGCACAGCGAGCTCAGCTTTGAGACAAGGGTTTATCCTGCCGATTCTGTATACTCAGACGAGATAGAGTACCGCATTACAACCCCCGACGGAATAGATTCGCCGCTTGCGCAGATAGTTTCGGCGGAAAACGGCAGAGTGACTGTTAAATGTAAGGGCGACGGGGAGTTCTGTCTCAGGGCGGCAGTGCGAAACGGCACTGAAAGGATAAGTCTCTACACAATGCTTTCTCTCAGGGGCGAGGGTCTCGGCTCTGCGATGATAGACCCCTACAAGCTTGTTGCAGGCGGACTGTTCACCCTTGCACAGGGCGAGGTTTCGGGCGGAATACAACACGGTGCGGCATTCGGGCGTGACGGCGGCTGGTTCGGCTTTGAGAATGTGGATTTCGGCTCGGTGGGCTCTGATGAAATAACGATACCGCTTTTTGCAAACTACTCGACACCTGTACACATAAGCGTCTGGGACGGTACTCCCGAAGACGGAGACTGTCTCGGCAGGTTTGAGTATGCGCTGCCGCCTGTGTGGCTTACCTATCAGGCAATGAAGTATAAGCTTCCCAAAGTGCTGAGGGGTGTGCATACGATCTCGTTCAGCTCCGACCTTGCGTATGATGTTCAGGGCTTTGTGTTTGAGAAGCATGAAAAGGAGAGCTCGGAGCTTTTTGCAGGCAGCGCCGAGGAGATCTACGGAGACAGCTTCACCCGAAGCGGCGATGAGGTCACGGGTATCGGAAATAACGTTATCCTCGGCTTCGGAGAGTTTGACTTCACAGACAAAGCACCTGTGAGCATTACCGTTACAGGCAGGTCAGGCCTTCCTGTGAACAGCATACATCTCCAGTTTGACAATGGAGAGCAGAAGCGTATCCTGCTTGAATTCAAGGGCTGTGAGGACTACACTGCGCAGACCTTCCCGATAGAGGGCTTCTTCGGAAAGGGCAGGCTAAGCTTTGTGTTCCTGCCCGGGTGTAATTTCGATATGAAGTCATTTTCATTTGAGCTTGAACAATAAAACCAAGAAAGACCTTCGGTCATGCGGCCGGAGGTCTTTCTCAGTAAATATATTTTATGAGGCAAAATCTGCACTATTTTGAGTTTATCGACAGATGTCAAATTTTCTGACTGCCCGTAGACCAGACGTGCTTTTCGTCTTTGTTTGCAGGCTTGTTCTGAGCCATAACTCCTGCAAGTGCATGGGGCACATAGGGCTCTTCAAGGTAAGAAAGCTCCTCTGCCGAGAGCTCAAGCTCTACAGCCTTTACAGCGCCCTCTATATGGTGAAGCTTCGTCGCACCGACAACAGGTGCAGTCACCTTTGTGAGCAGCCATGCAAGAGAAACCTCTGTCATTGAAACGCCGTGCTTTTCGGCTAATTGCGCAACACGGCGGATAATTACCTCGTCCTGCTCCTTGGTCGCATCGTACTTGAATTTTGCATAGCTGTCCTCTTCTGCACGCTTTGATGTTTCCCCCGGGAGCCTTGCGAGCCTTCCGCTTGCAAGTGCGCTGTAGGGTGTCATAGCGATGTTGTCCTCACTGCAGAGCATTGCCATTTCACGCTCCTCCTCACGGAAGATAAGATTGTAATGCCCCTGAACAGAAACAAATTTCGCAAAGCCCTCCTTCTCGGCGAGGGCATTCGCCTTTGCAAGCTGCCACGCATAGCAGTTTGAAATGCCGATGTATCTTGCCTTTCCTGCCTTGACTATCCTGTTCAGACCATCAAGTATATCATAGAGGGGAGTGTTCCAATCCCAAATATGATAAATGTACAGGTCAACGTAGTCCATTCCGAGGTTTTCAAGGCTCTTGTTTATCATGCGCTCAATATGAGCCTGCCCTGTAATGCCTGCCTCAATATCGGCAGGAGTTCTCGGCAGAAATTTAGTTGCCACAACGACCTCGTCACGCTTTGCAAAGTCACGCAGCGCCCTGCCCACATACTGCTCGCTTGTCCCCGACTGATAGGCAATAGCCGTGTCATAGAAGTTCACTCCAAGCTCCAGCCCGTGCTTTATTATCTCGCGGGAGTGCTCCTCATCAACGGTCCATGAATGCTGACCGTTCCGGGCATCTCCGAAGCCCATACAGCCCATGCATATCCTTGAAACATTCAGATCCGAATTACCGAGCTTTGTATACTTCATTTTGTACCTCTCAACAGTCTTAACACACAGGAATAAACTATTTCGTAAACACTGTGCATTCTGAAATCCATTTTAGCCTCACGCATAGCGCAGAGCTGCTTTTCTGTCGCAACCGAATAGGGATAAACTCCGAACAGGAAAGGGAAAAACGCGAAGATAAAGCTTTCGCAGTCACAGTCGGGGAAAAACTTTTTAAGGCAGCCTCTCACCGAATCAAGCGAAGCTCCGTATGCAAGCTTGAACTCCGTCAGCCTTTCAGGCCGTGAGTTTTCCTCCATATCATAATGGTTCATTGCGAGAAGCTTCAAAAGCTGCTCATGCTTTTCAAGCGAGTGTGCGAGAGTATCCGCAAAGTGCTCTGCGCTCATCGTATCGTTTCCATCTCTGACAGCGCTCAGCTCATTTGCCCAATCGTTATATTCCCGTTCCATGAGGGCTAAAAATATCTCCTCTTTTGTCTGAAAATAATTGTAGATAGAAGGTCTTGAAAGACTGGTCTCCACGCTTATATCCTTGAGCGTTATATCCTTGAAGCTCATAGTCCGGTAGAGCTTTTCGCAGGCATTTACGATCTCCTCTTTCCGAGAAGCTGTTAGCTCGGGTGAGCCCTTAGGCATTTTACTTCCCCCTTTTTTATACTGACATTGTGTCACTATACATATTATATCAGCATTCTGACACGGTGTCAATAGCCTTTTCCCTCATTTTCGGGATTTTGGCACTTTGCACTATCCAAAACCATAAAACTTGTTATATTCTCACAACGGAAAACGTATTGATTTTTGCTTTTCGATAGTTTATAATGTTAAGACAGCAACGCACAATGACTGTGTGCTGCTGCCTTAAAAACAACCCGAGGAGGAAACCTATGAAAACTCAGAATCAGGTAAATATCAGAGCATATAAGGCAGAGGGCTTTGTCGGCAGGTATCAGGAGCTTGTAAGAAGCGCTGTGATCCCATATCAGTATGAGGTGCTCCATGACCGTGCAGGTGCGGAGAAAAGCCATGTTGTAAAGAACTTTGAGAATGCCGCAGGAGCGCTTCACGGCGGCGATATTGCAGACGGCTTTTACGGAATGGTCTTTCAGGATTCAGATGCGGCCAAGTGGCTTGAGGCAGTTGCATTCTCTCTGTCAGAGCACCCCGACAAGGAGCTTGAAAAAAGAGCCGACGAGCTTATCTCGAAAATTAAAGCCGCACAGGACAGTGACGGCTATCTGAACACATATTATACTATAAAGGACAGAGAAAAGCGCTGGACAAATCTTCTTGAAGGCCATGAGATGTACTGCTCGGGGCATATGTTTGAGGCAGGTGCGGCTTACTATGAAGCAACAGGCAAGAGGGAACTTCTTGATGTGTGCCTTAAAAATGCGGAGCACATCTACAACAGGTTTGTGCGTGACGGAAAGGAAGGCTACCCAGGTCACCCTGAGATAGAGCTTGCGCTTATGAAGCTTTACCGTGTCAGCGGTGATGAGCGCTGTCTGGAGCTTGCAAAGCACTTTGTAGATGTCAGGGGAGTGGATACCGAGTTCTACAAAAAGGAAAAGGCTCTGCGTGACTGGACTGTCTGGGGCAACAATGCCGAGGACAATGCCTATCAGCAGAGTTATGCGCCTGTCCGCAGTCAGAGCGAGGCAACAGGTCATGCTGTGAGGGCGGTGTACCTCTACACTGCAATGGCAGACCTTGCCGCCGAGACCGATGACAGCGACCTTCTTGCAGCCTGTGACCGCCTCTGGGAGAGCATTACACAGAGGAAAATGTATGTAACAGGCGGTATAGGCTCGACTGTTCACGGAGAGGCTTTCTCGGTCGATAATGACCTGCCCTCGGACACAGCTTATGCCGAGACCTGCGCTTCTATCGGGCTTATGTTTTTTGCCTCACGAATGCTTGAAGCAAAGCCCGAAAGCCGCTATGCCGATGTAATGGAGCAGGCATTCTATAACACTGTTCTTGCAGGAATGGCGCTTGACGGAAAGAGCTTTTTCTATGTAAATCCGCTGGAGTGCATACCGGGGATCTCGGGCAGAGCGCCTACCCACAGGCATGACCTTACACAGCGCCCCGGCTGGTATGCCTGCGCCTGCTGTCCGCCGAATGCTGCGAGAACGATAATGTCCCTTGGCAAGTATGCCTACGGCGAGAACAGCGAAACGGCATTCTGTCACCTGTATGCGGCAGGAGAGGTAAGCTTTGCAAACGGTGTAAAGCTCAGGTGCGAGACAGCCTATCCCTTTGAGATGACGGTGAGGTATACCGTAATAAGCGGCGGAAAAACAGCGTTCAGGCTGCCCTCATGGAGCAGCAACACAAGGCTGATGAAGAACGGCTCTGCTGTTCGGTATGAGGAAAAAGGCGGCTACGCATATCTGGATCTGTCTGACGGAGATGTGCTGGAGCTTCACTTTGACGAGGGTGCAAGGCTTGTATATGCGGCGCAGAGAATACCCGAGCTTAACGGCAAGGCCTGCATTTGCAGAGGACCGCTTGTCTATTGCTTTGAGGGTGTAGACAATGAGGGCGATGTGCTCTCACTGCGGCTGAAAGGCACACTCAGTGCCGAGACCTGCAAGGTCAGCGGGCTTGAAGAGATCACAGCGCTCTCGGTTGATGCACTCAGGGCAGAGGGCAGAAATGACCTCTACTCGGTAACAGCGCCGAAGCTGACAGAGGTAAAGGCGAAAGCGATCCCGTATTTCTGCTGGGCAAACCGAGGCGAAACCCAGATGCGCATCTGGCTTCCGTTGTGATTTTTCTCGGGGGAAACCTTTCTGAAGAAAGGTTATCCCCCGTACCCCTTTCCAAAGACTTTTAACTTAATTTTGCCCCTCAGGAGCAGCCTTGACAGCAAAGAGTAATGAGATAACTCTCACGTTCTTTCAAAGAAGCTCCTGAGGGGCAAAATTATATTAGAAGTTTTAGTGAGGGGGTCTGGGGGAGGACCCTTTTTCAAAAGGGTCTCCCCCATAAAAATCACTTTTTTCTGCACACGATGGTGATTTTCATAAGGTCACCTTCGGTTTCGGCGAAGACCTCTCCGCCCATTTCGTTCATTAGCCTTCGGCAGATATAGAGCCCAAGTCCGCTTCCGGGCTGAGAGCCCGAATTTGAGCCTCTGCGGAAGCTTTCAAAGATAGTGTCAAGCTCCGACTCGGGGAGCGAACAGCCCGTGTTCGAGACTGTTATCAGCCTGCAGTCCTCCTCCTCTGAAAAGCTCAGGGAAATGCGTTTGCCGTCGCCGTACTTGACTGCGTTTTCGATGATGTTCTGCAGCACCTCCTGCATACGCTCGGGGTCGCCCCGAAGCAGGCAGTCGGCATACTCTCCTACAGTGAACTCCGTCCCCAGAGCAGAGAGCTTGTCACGGTAGTAGCTTTCGGTTTTATCAACAGCTGTGCTCAGATAAAACTGGCTGTCCTGCACATCAAAGGTCATAAAGTCATGCTCTGCATTGCGGATAATTTCGGCAACGTAGCGTTCTATCTCGTCAGCGTTTGAGGAAATGCCCAGAGCAGTCTGCTTCTGCTTTTCGGTGTCCTTGTAGATACCCTTCGAGAGCGCCTGCGCTGACAGCTTTATAGCCGAAAGCGGAGTCTTTATGTCATGTGAGAGGGACAGGAGCATTGTTTTCTCGGTTCTCGCATGGTCGAGCTCCTTCTGCTTGTTGTCCTCAAGGCGCTCCCTGAGCATATCCAGTCCCCAGACAAAGCGTCCGAAGTGCTTTGATTTCTCTTCTTTAAGCGGCGTGGTAAGGTGCCCCTTCGAGAGCTCCACAGGGTAGTCTCTGATACGGTTAAAGGGTCTGACGATTTTTAACCGTATATACAAAAGCACCGAGAACAGCACGGCAGAAAGCGCTCCCAGAGCGCTGTTTACGGCTATATAAAGCCCCTTTTTCGAGGCTTTGTTCTGTTCGTAATCAATGCGCCAGAGCTGTCCGTCAGCCTCGGCGATAACGTATTCGGTATCGGGCTTGAAAAAGCTGTCCCGAGAATCATATCGGGTCACGGCAGTTATCTGCTCATAGTCCGAGAGGTCTATATCTTCACCTGCTTCAAGCTGCTGTCTTACCCTGTTTACCTCTACCCTGTAGGATTTGTCGGGAGTGCCCTCAAGAGAGCCTATATAGAGATCAGCCCCGACAAAGATCAGTACAGTCAGCACAGCGCACAGGGCGATCAGTCTGTCAAGCTTAGTCATTCTGACCTCCGTAGCGATAGCCCTTGCCCCACACGGTAAGAATGCGTGTCGGGTTCTTGGGGTCATCTTCTATCTTTTCTCTGAGCCATTTGATATGTACGGTCAGGCTCTGAGGCTCGCTTTCGCTGTCCATGCCCAGACCCTCGCCCATATTCTTTCCTTGGAGAGCACCTGCCCTTTGTTTTCGATCAGAAAGCGCAGAAGCTCAAATTCCTTGGCGGTCATAGTGAGGGCTTTTCCGCCCTTAGACACGGTCTCGGCGGCAAGGTCCAAGGTAAGGTCGCCGTCAGATAGGGTATCAAGAGCGAGCCTTCTCTGAAATATCCCTTTTATCTTAGCCAGCAGAATGTCAATATCGCAAGGCTTTTCGATATAGTCATCAGCACCTGTCAGCAGACCGCTTAGCTTATCGTCCTTAGATGTGCGTGCAGTGAGCATAATTATCGGAGTGTTATCATGAGCTCTTATCCGTCTGCACACAGCGAAGCCGTCCATTTCGGGCAGACTTATATCAAGTATAACGAGCCGTGCGCCGTACTTTTCAAACATTGTGAGAGCCTTCTCTCCGCTGTCGGCGATACTTACGGTATAGCTCTCGGCTCTCAGGTGATCGGCAAGGAGAGAGCTGAGCTCCACATTATCTTCAACTATGAGTATATCGACCATTTACATCACTCCGATCTTTTTTAGGTAACAGGGAACAGGTATTTAGGTAACAGGGAACAGGTGTTGTTCAGGTAATAGGTAATAGGGAATAGGGAATAGGTATGGTGTCCGCAAAGCGGACAGATGCCCATTCGGGCACGTAGGTAGTGCAGACTTTTTCATTTGCTGCTCTTAGGATAGGTTTTAGGTTATAGATTTTAGGTTATAGGTTTCAGGTCGTTTTTCGATAAGATTTTCAACCTATCACCTAGGGGTATGGGGCAAAGCCCCTTCCTCCCCAACAAGCCGAGGCTGTCTGTACGAATGTACAGACCTGACGAGGCAAATCTCCGTACTACTTATCTCCGCGTTCAAGGCAATAGAAGCCCAAGCAAAACCATGACGCGTATTGGTGCAGGGTTTTCCCTGCTACCAGCCCATTTCTAGGAGCCAGTTGTTGAGGGCTCTTTCTCTGTCACGGAGGGAGAGCTCTCTGTCTATATTATACTCTCCTTTTATGTTTCCGTCAACTATAAATAATACTCTTGTGCATTTTGCTGCGACCTTTGCGTCATGAGTTACAAGCATAATTGTTGTTCCCTCGGAGTTGAGCCTTGTCAGCTCCTCCATTACCTCGTCAGAGGCGGAACGGTTCAGTGCGCCTGTAGGCTCATCTGCGAAGAGAAGCTTCGGGTCATTCATAACTGCTCTGCATATTGCTGCACGCTGGAGCTGTCCGCCAGATACTTCATTTATATCGTTGTCTCCTATGTCCCCGATTCCGAGCTTGTTCATAAGGGCTCTTCCTCTCTCGGCAGTTTCCTTTCTGCTCTCGGAGGTCTTCTTCGACTTGCAGGCGGGCAGTATGATATTATCAAGCACCGAGAGGTTTTTCATCATATACATCTGCTGGAACACAAAGCCCATTTCATCAAGTCTGAGCTGTGCAAGCTCGTTTTCCGAAAGCTTTGAAATGTTCTTTCCTGTGAACTCAACTGTTCCTGCGGTCATTCTGTCCATTCCCGAGACGGTGTATAGCAGAGTAGATTTCCCCGAGCCCGAGGGCCCCATAACTGCGATCATCTCACCCTCATCAACCTTGAAGCTCACGTTTGTGAGGACATTGTTCTGCCTTTTGTTTACGATATATGTTTTGCAAAGATCCTTTACGTTAAGTACTGTACTCATAATAGTTACCTCCTGAAATGTTGTTGCCTGCCTATTCGATATTTGCGGTGTCGCTTGCCTTGACGGTCTTGGTATAGAGGGCTGTAAGGAAAGCACTCAGAGCTGTTGTTACAAGTATTATAAGCGGATAGCTCACGAATACCTCTAATGGGTCTATCGTGTATTCCACGCCCTCGACAGCCCCCATAATGCCGAATATCGGGTCTATCGCAAGGTTTGTCAGAGGCAGGCAAAGGGCTGCTGCCAGTATCGCTGCTGCAATGCTCACTATCACAAATCTCAGCGTGTGCTGTCCGATTATTGACTTACTCTTTATGCCCATAGCCTTCATCAGTGCGATCTCGGCTCTCTCCTTTGAAATGAACGAGCGCTCCATAAGTACGGCTATCATCGCAATTATGATAATGTCGATGATGAGTATCAGGTTTTTCATTGCTTCCATAGTGTTTGCCGAACCACCCATGCAGTCCATGACGAACCCTTGTGCATTGTACACATTGTCAGTCTCGAAGATGTCCTTCAGGTCTTCTTTTCTCTTTTCGATCTCGTCTTCGTCGGGGTCATCTGCAAAGTCGATCTGGAATGCGAATGCCGAGCTGATATTGCTGTCAGGAATATCTATATCCTGATGAAAGCGGCCGTTAGTTCCGAGGTTGTTAAAAGATGTGAACGAGCCTGTTATCAAGAACTCCTTCTCCTCGTCGTCAATGGTGATAACGACGGTGTCACCTATCTCAGCGCCGAGCTTTTCGAGTGCCAGATTTGAGAGGGCTATCTCATTCGTGTACATAGGCGCCTTGCCCTTGCTGTAATAATAGTCAGTGGTCTTTGTATCGGGGCAGAAGAGATAGGGGATCTTAGCTTTTTTGCCCTCAAATTCGGTAGAAAGAGATGCCCAGCGTTCAAAGGTGACATCTGCCTCATAGCCGTTGTCTTTGAGTATCTGCTTTATCTCGTCTTCTGCTTCCTTACTGCCCTTTGAGCCGCCTAACACCTCCAGCTGATAGTCTGTGCCGTTGTAGTAAAGGTCGCTTTTGGTGGTGCCGAGAAGATACATCAGGCTGTCACTTGAAAGTGTGTTTGCGGTGTTTGCGAGCAGCGTTACCATAAGTATACATACTGTGAATACTGCGGTTATCATGCCGAACTGCTTTTTAGCGCTCAGCACGTCATTGACTGCCATAAATGGCGTGGTCTTCATTCTGCTTTTTGACAGGGAGAGTATCGCACGCTTTTTGAACCTCTCTCCCGTCTGACCGCTTCTTACTGCGTCAACGGGGGACATTTTCTTTATTTTGTGGGTACATCTCCAGCTGAAAGCCGATATGATAAGCACTACTGCGATACTGCTGATGACCGATACTAAAAGGCCGTTGTCATTTCCGAGGACCATGCTCTTGGAAACGCTGTCAAGGAGCATATTTCCAAACGGTATACCGAGTGCCAGGCCGATCGCCGAGCCGATGATCGCAATGCCGAGGTACTTTACAAGGTACAGCCCTCTGACAGAACGGTTTTTAAGGCCTATGGCTTTCATAACGCCTATCTCGCGGAACTCCTCACGGATAGTGAAGCCGATAGTAAATCTCAGCACCACGAACGAAACTATGATAAGTGCCACGCTTATCATCAGGAGAATGCCTGCGATTATCATATTCATAACGTAGCTTGTTTTTATCAGCGAGCGTGAGCCTGCGAAAAATGTCCTTACGGTATCGGCAGTTGCGGCTTCGATCGCATCGGTGTCAGAGCTGTTTATGTAGAAAAGATTGCCTTTGTACTCGGGGTTTTCGGAGGCTATCTTTTCAAAGTCTGACTTGTTCATAATAAATCTCGGATTATTGACAAACTCAGAGCCGAGCAGAGCGTCTTTGGCTCTGCCTGCGAACTCAAACTTATATGTATTGCCGTTTATGTCGATAGTGAACTTATCACCGACCTCAAGCCCTGCCCTTTCGGGGATAGTTGCCGAGATATAGCATTTGCCCTCGGGGACGGTCTCTATCTCGTTGTTGTCCATATCGAAGATATTGATCTTCATGTCATCAGCGGACTGGAGGATAGCCGCATTTGTAAACTGAGTGAGCTTTTTTCCGTCACGTTTGAAGTTGCCTGAGGTAAGAATCATGAGATCCTCATACTTGTAGGAATCGGCCGCTTTGGTGTTATTCAGAACAGATGAGAGCCTTTCAACGGCATCTTTCTGCATAGTGATGATAAAGTAGTCGCCCATATCGGCCTTATCGAGGTAGTAGTCGGTGCCGTTCATAACAGTGACGATATTGTTCATACTGCTTGAAGCGAACATCGAAGAAAGAATAACGAACAGCAGAAGAATGATATTCATAGTCTTTTTTCTTCTGAGGTCATTTTTTAGAATACGAAGATACATAATGATTCCTCCTTTGGTTTTCTTATCCTGACTACAGTATACAAGAGAAATTATTAAATAATCCTTAAACGGGCAGGGTGCTCGCCGGCAGGGAAAACCCTGCAGTGCTCGCCGCACGGCTAATACGCGCCGCACCTTTGTTTGAAACTTTTCCTGCCTTGAACGCGGCAGGGAAAACCCTGCACCGCCACGCGCCGCACCTTTGCTTTGACTTCACAGGCCTTGAACGCGGAAATAGATAGTGATAACGGAAACA
>OCVV011326920.1_pt1 | contig 13475 bp, 16 predicted proteins | sample 1539721 | NCBI WGS metagenome assembly OCVV01 (sample SAMN02144230, study PRJEB22623) | gut metagenome | biome: sheep rumen | host: Ovis aries | place: New Zealand
GTGCTGCGCTTGATGTATTTGTCGATGTCATCAAGCCCCGTCGAGGGGTCCTCGATGGCGGCGGCTATACGCTCGAGTTCCGCCATCGCTTTGCTGTAGTCAAATTTTTCCATTCTTCTGTGTTTCGTGTGTTATGCCTTCCACCAGGCAGTGCAAGCTGCCGTCCGGGAAGATTACGCTTATGTGGTCTCCTTCTTTAGCTTCGGATGCGCGTTTGATGAGGGCGCCGCGGCCGCCGGCCACGAGGGTGTAACCCCTTTCCAGCAGCAGGCGCGGGTTCGCCGCAGTGATGCGGGTCTCCAGCTTGGAGAGAGCCGCGTCGGCGCCGGTCAAGGTCGCGTTGAGGGCGAAGCGGATGCGGGCCTGCAGCTTGTCTGCCGCGCCCTGGGCCGCCGAGAGTTTCGACACCAGGGCCAGCTGCAGCCGGGACTTGTTACGGCCGAGGCATTCCTCAAGTACGCCCAGCTTGCCGGCGAACGAAAGGCGCAGGCGGGCCTCAGCCCTCGTCACGCCTTCCTCCAGGCGGGCCAGCTTGCCGGCAAACGCGAGCCGCAGGCGATTCTGGAAGGCGGTAATCCGCTCGTCCTCGGCGGCGAGCGCGTCGATGAATATGTCAGCGAGGGCGGTCGGGGTCTTGACGCTGATATTTGCCACCCGGTCGGCGGCGTGCTCGTCGCGGTCGTGGCCGATGGCGGTGAGGACCGGGAGCGGGAAACGGGCTATGGCTTCGCACAGCTCATAGTCGTCGAAGCAGGCAAGGTCCAGCACGGAGCCGCCGCCGCGCAGGATAAGAATTGAATCGTAATCAACGCCCTCATTCTTAATTCTGTCAAGGGCCGCGATGATGGAGGCGGGGGCGCCGTCGCCCTGCATCGTAGCCTCGAACAGTGTCACTTCGAAGGCGAATCCGTACTCGTTTTCCAGCAGGTGGCGGCAGAAATCCCCGTAGCCCGCGGCATCGTGGGCCGAAATCACGGCGAGGCTGTACGGCACGTCGGGCAGCGCCAGCTCTTTCTGCATATCCAGCAGACCTTCCTTTTCCAGCCTCTCGAGGGTGCGGCGCCGGCGCAGCTCCGCCTCGCCCAAGGTGTGTTCCACATCGATGTCTTCGATAATCAGGGACACGCCGTACAGTTCGCTGTAGTTCACCCGCCCCTCGAAAACGAGGGCCATTCCCGCCTGCAGGGCTGAGCCGTTCGCCTTCGAGAACTTGCCCAGCACGGCACCGGCTCGGGACTTCCAGATGATTGCCCTCACCTTTGCGACCACGCCCAGCGGGCCGCTCTGGCAGAGCTCCAGGTAGCAGTGGTTGTTGGAACGCTGCTGCACGCTCGCCACCTCGGCACGCACCCGCACGATTCCCGGCAAGGCGTCCTCAATCCCCTCCTGAATAATCTGCTGCAGCTCCAGCAGCTCCATATAATCCTGCTCCAAATTCATAATTTTCAAATATAACTCTTTTTCACGACTTTCCCAAAACTCCCCCGGACCGCTCTTTGTTCAATACCTCCAATCCGCCCGGGGGATTTTGAACGCCATATCCGCTCCTCAGCTACGCCAGACTCCGTTTCCACGTTCAAGGTCTCCGGGGGCAAAAGAAGATCTTGAACACCGAAAGATGAATTTGGCAGGAATCGAAGGCGGGCCGCTTGAAAATATCCGTATTTTTTGCGTATCTTTGTGCTGGAAAAATTACGGGAAAATGAAAATCTCTGAGGCCATATTCGCTGGAAGCAGTGCGCGGGTTTCGCAGAAGCCGAAGAGAAAACTGCCTGAATTCGCATTCATAGGCCGCTCCAACGTGGGTAAGTCTTCGCTCATCAATATGCTGACCGGCAACGGCAAACTGGCGATGACCTCCTCCACCCCGGGCAAGACAAAAGTCATCAACCATTTCCTCATCAACGACAGCTGGTACCTGGTGGACCTTCCTGGCTACGGGTACGCCAAGCTTCCCGGCAAGATGCGGGACGAGCTCGTCGCGGTGATACGGGACTACATCCACAATTCTGAGGAAATGGCCATACTGTTCGTGCTGGTGGACAGCCGGCACGACATACGCCCCATAGACGTGGACTTCCTCTCCGAGCTCGGCGAGAACGGCATTCCTTGCGCCGTCATCTACACCAAGACGGACAAAATCGGACCGATGGCGCTCAAACGGCAGATTGAAAAGAATTGCACTATCCTGCAGGGCAGCTGGGAAGAGCTTCCCCCTATGTTCTGCAGCAGTTCCTCTACCGGAGAGGGACGGGACGAGATACTTAATTACATAGACTCAATCCTAAAAAGCATTCAATAATATGATTCACAGCCATCGTTTGGAATTGTTTGCCTGCAGGGCTTCCCGGAATTTCGCCTGCAAGGTAATCGACCATTTAAACGAGATCAAGCTCTCTGACGAGATGCCCCTGCACCTGGGGGACCTTCAGGTTACGCCCTTCAAGGACGGAGAATTCCAGCCCTGCTTCGCCGAAAGCGTGCGCGGAGCCACCGTGTTCATCCTCCAGTCCACTTTCCCGCCGGCAGACAACCTGATGGAACTCCTTCTGACCATCGACGCCGCCAAGCGCGCCTCCGCCGACAAGGTCATCGCTGTAATCCCCTATTTCGGATGGGCCCGCCAGGACCGCAAGGACAAGCCCCGCGTGGCTATCGGAGCCAAGCTCGCGGCCAATCTGCTGACCGCCGCCGGCGCTGACCGCGTGATGACCTGCGACCTGCACGCCGACCAGATCCAAGGCTTCTTCGACATTCCCGTGGACCACGTATATGCCAGCAAGGTATTCATCCCCTGCATCAAAGCTCTCAACATTCCCGACCTCGCCATTGCCGCTCCCGATATGGGCGGCGCCAAGCGCGCCAACTCTTACGCCAAGTCGCTGGGCGGCGAGAAGCAGGACTGCGGAGTGATTATCTGCCACAAGACCCGCGAGAGGGCCAACGTCGTCTCCGAAATCAAAGCCATCGGCGACGTCGAAGGCAAAAACATCGTCATCGTGGACGATATGATCGACACCGCTGGCACCCTCTGCAAAGCAGCCGACGTGCTCAAGGAGAAAGGAGCCGCCAGCGTGCGCTGCTGCGCCACGCACGGCATTCTCTCCGACGGCGCACTGGACCGCATCCACGATTCCGCCCTGGAGGAAGTCTATATCACCGACACCATCCCGCACCCGGAGCTGGAAGGTGACAGCAAAATCAGGATTGTTTCGATGGCCCCCGTGTTTGCGTCCATCATCAACAAAGTCTATAACTACGAACCTATAAGCACCGATTTCATTTATTGATATGGGAGCCACCATCATAGTTGCCGCTCTGCTGCTCGGCCTGGGTGTGCTGGGAATGTGTTTCAACATCCTGGTGCGGGGCAAGGAGTTCCCCAACTATGACGTAGGTTCGAATGAAGAAATGCGCAAGCGCGGCATCCGCTGCTTCAAGGACGTGGACGCCGCGCTTCATAACAAATCCGCCTGCGACGGAGAGATGTCCGAAGCGTGCAAAGAATGTAAACTGTATGAGTCTCGTAGCAATCGTCGGACGTCCTAACGTCGGCAAATCCACCCTTTTCAACCGCCTGGTAGGAGCCAGGCAGGCAATCGTAGATGACACCGCCGGCGTCACCCGTGACCGGCATTACGGCCGCTGCGAATGGTGCGGCAGGGAGTTTTCCGTGGTGGACACGGGAGGCTACACCAGCAACTCCGACGACGTGTTCGAGGCCGCCATCCGTGACCAGGTGCAGATAGCGATCGACGAAGCGGACGTGGTGCTCTTTATGGTCGAGGCCGCCACCGGCATCACCGACTATGACGCCGAAATCGCCGACGTGCTGCGGCGCGCCAAGAAACCCGTGGTGCTGTGTGTCAACAAAGTGGACACCGGTGCGAAAATGTACGACGCGTACGAATTCTACTCGCTCGGGCTCGGGGAGATTTACAGCATCTCGGCCGCCAACGGCTCCGGCACGGGCGACCTGCTCGACGCCGTCGTGGAAGCGCTGCCCGCCGAGGCGGAGACGGAAGACCCGTACAAGGACCTGCCCCGCATCACCATCGTAGGCAAGCCCAACGTAGGCAAGTCCTCGCTGACCAACGCCCTGCTGGGAGTGGAGCGCAACATCGTGACGCCCGTCGCCGGCACCACCCGCGACAGCATCGAAGCCCACTACAACAAGTTCGGGCACGAATTTATGCTGGTCGACACCGCCGGCATACGCCGCAAGGCAAAGGTGTCCGAAGACCTGGAATTCTACTCTGTGATGCGTTCCATCCGCGCCATCGAGCACTCCGACGTCTGCATTATGATGATAGACGCGACCTCCGGAATGGAGGCCCAGGATATGAACATCTTCTCGCTCATCCAGCGCAACCGCAAGGGATGCATGCTCGTGGTCAACAAGTGGGACCTGTTCATCAAGGACTCCAACACGCTCAAGGAGTACACCCAGGCCCTGAAGAGCCGCATAGCGCCTTTCGATGACGTGCCAATCGTATTCACCTCCGTCGTCAAGATGCAGCGCATCCAGGACGTGCTGGACGCGGCAGCGATGGTCTATGCCAACTACTCGCAGAAGATTCCGACCGCCCGCCTCAACGAAGCGCTGCTCCCCGTCATCGAGGAGACGCCGCCGCCCGCCTGGAAGGGCAAATACGTGAAGGTGAAGTACATAACCCAGCTGCCGACGGCCTTCCCCGCCTTCGCGTTCTTCTGCAACCTCCCGCAGTACATCAAGGACCCGTACAAGCGCTTCCTCGAGAACCAGCTCCGCAAGAACTTCAACCTCACCGGCTGCCCCGTGCAGATTTACTGCCGGCAGAAATAGAGGCGCACGGCCGTCCCGTCTCCTTCCGGAAGGCCATCCACAAATCCCAAAAGGTCTATGACCGCAAAAAGCTGAAAAGGCAGACCCCGGAGCCGTTCTAGACCCGACAGTTGTCGGCATTTCGGACCCCGGGAAGTGCACTTGCTGAATACCAGCAGCCTGGCCCGCAGCCGACAAGTGCCGCTGCGGTCCCAAAAGATGGGTCCAGCGGGCCAGAAATGGCCGAAAAGTGCCGCGGCGGGCCCAAAAGACGGGTCCAGCGGGCCAGAAACGGTCGCAAAGTACCGCGGCGGGCCCAAAAGCCCGTCAATAGACACCCGTGCGAAAATCTGGATGTCCCATATCGATGGCCTTTCTGAAGATAATGCGAAGTATCTGGCAAAGTCTTATGACTTCAGCGGCGGCCACATCAAGAACATCGCATCCAAATGCCTGATATATTTCGCCTTGCACCACAGGGCACTCCCTCCCCTCTCCGACATCATCACATATTGTGATGCCGAAAAGATTGCGGAGAAAACAAGTAAGATCAAGGATGTTAAAATATGTGGTTTTTAAAAAATACTAGTATGACTGAATTTTAAAAATTTGCAATCGGAAGCCGCGGCATAAGCGGAAACACTCTGGGCTCCTATGCATCAGCGATGGCCTCTCTCAGCCCTAACGTGGTTGAAGAGAGGCGGCTGAATGCCGTCGCAATGGATGTCTTTTCCAGACTTATGATGGACCGCATCATATTCTTAGGAGAGGCTATTGACGATGACGTTGCGGGGATAGTACAAGCCCAGCTCTTGTACCTCTCGTCCATTAATCCCGAAGAGAAGATATCGCTGTATATCAACTCTCCCGGCGGAATAGTATCGGCCGGGCTGGGCATTTACGATACAATGCAACTGGTTTCCGCCCCAATTGCGACGACTTGTACCGGAATGGCCGCTTCAATGGCAGCAGTTCTTCTCTGTGCCGGGCAGAAAGGGATGCGCGCCATACTGCCCCACTCACGAGTGATGATTCACCAGCCGCTTGGAGGAGTCAGCGGACAAACCAGCGACATCCTGATTGAAGCGAAGGAGATTGAAAAGTGTCGGGCAGAACTGTACTCGATAATTTCCGGACATACGGGACAAACTCCGGAAAAAGTCGCGCTTGATGCGGACCGTAATTTCTGGATGTCGGCCCAAGAGGCTAAAGAATATGGGATGATTGATGAAATTTTGTGTAAAAAGTCTTGATTTTGTCAAAAAAAGTCTGTAACTTTGCAGAACTTTTTAAAGTCAAGCAAACCGGCTACACGACGTCAGCCGCCAATGGCGTCTTCATTATATCCCGACTGTCAGCAGCCGGGATTTTTTGTTTAACATCCTTTATGAAAGTATTATTTCTTGATTTCGACGGAGTCCTGAACTCCGAATCCCATCAGCGGGAGCTGCGGCAGCAAAAGCTGCCTGTCGCCGACGGCTTCGGGCCGCTGTTCGACCCGAAGGCCGTCAGGAACCTGGAGCGCATCCTTGATACAGTACCAGATGCCCGGGTGGTTGTCATATCGTCCTGGAAGGACATCCACGGCCTTTCGGGACTTCGTGAGATGTGGCGGGAGCGGGACCTGCCCGGATCCGTGTACTCCACAACGAACTCGCTCCTGCACGACAGGCTGCTTTTCAAGGACCTGAGCGATCCGGCCACCTTCGCACGGATGGAAGGAGAATGCAAGGGGCGGGAAGCCATCTGCTGGCTGGCCTCCAATGAAGTGCCCGATGCCCCATATGTAATCATAGATGACTGCACCGGGTTCCCGGCCTCTTTGCAGTCCCACCTCGTGATGACAGACCCCCTATATGGGCTTTTGGACTTCGATGCCGACAAGGCCATACATATTCTTAACAAATGACCACCGAATATAAATTCGAACCAGACAATATCTGGTTCACGGCTGACACCCACTTTTGTCATGCCAACATACTCAGGTTCAGCGGACGCCCCTTCGCGGATGTCACCGAGATGAACGAAGAGCTTATCCGCCGTTGGAACGATACCGTTCCGGCGGACGGCATCGTGTTCCACCTCGGTGACTTCTGCATGGGAAATGCCAGCGACTGGAACAACATCATCTATCGGCTCCACGGGAGGATATACCTTATCCTCGGTAACCACGACTTGAAGAATATCAAGCAGGGATTTATGGAGCGCTTCGAACTGGTGACGCAGCAGATGAGCATCCGCGTCGGCGGGCAGAGCATCATCCTGAACCACAATCCCTTCCTCTGCTACGGCGGCTCATACCGGGACGTCTGGCAGCTTTTCGGGCACGTCCACAGCGGGCCGCGCTCCAACACCGGCCTGGACTTGCCGCGCCTGAAGGTGCTTTTCCCGCTCCAGTACGACGTAGGCGTGGACAACAACGACTTCCGTCCCGTCTCCTTCGCCGAGGTTAAAGCAAAAATAGAGTCTCAGGTCGAGGCGGCGAGAGTGGCTTCAGGCTTGAGCGACATCCGCGGGACGGGAGGCAACAGGCGCATCGTATTCCTGGACCCCGCTATCGCCCCGGCAAACGCCTCGCAGAGGGCTGCCTTCAGGCGCTTGAAGGAAGCAGCCGGCGACATCGTGGAACTGTCTGTCGGCAAGGGACAGTCGCTCAAAGAAGCCATCGGCAGACGCGTGGCTCTCCTTTCCGGCAACATCCGGTATGTTTATGTGGGCACGCAGCCCCTGGAAGACTTCCGCTGTGTTATGGTTGACAAGTCCATCGGCATTACGGAAGGAATTGTAGATACGGCCATCAAAATCCTGAGATAATATGATCATCATACCTGACATCCACGGCCGGACTTTCTGGAAGGAGCCGGTCTCAAAAGCCCTTGAAACAGGGGAAAACATCATTTTCCTTGGCGATTATGTCGACCCCTACGAATACGAGGGAGTCCCCAAGAGCGGCCTTGTGCCAATGCTTGAGCGGATAATCAGTATCAAGCGGGAACACCCCGGGCAGGTCACCCTGCTGTTGGGGAACCACGACCTACACTACCTTGACGAGAACCTTGGCGGTTCCCGTTACGACTACTCGAGGGCCGTTTTCTACGTGCGCCTCTTTAGGGACAATTCGGAGCTGTTCCAGATGGCGGCGGAAGCAGAAATCGGCGGACAGAAGTTCCTCTTTACCCACGCCGGAGTGAAGCGCGGCTGGCTCGACTTCGAGGATGACTATCTCGGGAAACTGGCTCCGGAGGATGTCTGCTCCCGACTTAATGAGATGTGGCTTGACAAGGAGCAGAGGCCGGCACTGCTGGACATCCTGGCGGATATCTCAACTTCCCGTTGGGGTGCTCAGCCGTACGGGAGTCCTGTCTGGAACGACGTCGAGGATATGGCTGACGACCCTGACGAGTTCCCGGGATACTACCAGATATTCGGCCACAGCCAGCAGGAGGAGAATCCCGTCATTGGCGAGCACTTCGCCTGCCTGGACTGCAGGAGGGCATTCATAATCAACGACAAAGGTAGTATTCAAGAGCTATGAAAGCACATCATACACTGACGGTGCCGCTGATGGAGCGGGCTGGACAAGGAGACAGGCATTTGAACGGGATTTGCGTGAGCGGACGTTCGAGGGACCTGCTGTTGGAGATTCGGCAGTTGCTGGATGTGTTTGCGCCGGTGGGGGATGACTATCGGCATGAGGTCTGGATTGAGGTGCCCCGGGGGAAACCGTCGGACTGGTGCTCCTTCAAAGAAGCGAAGAAGTGGTCGGACGAGGAGATGTATACGCGAGCGGATTATCTGAAAGAGTGGAAGGATGATTGCCCGCGGAAGTCGCAGTGGTACAATCTGTTGGTGAGCCGCCAGAAGGGACATACGTATCTGCATATGGTTGAGAATGACCATTGGTGGTGCCTGATTCATGATGATGAGGATAAGCAAGCGCATAAGGAAGATATGGGATGGCTGATGGAGCCTCTTGCGGCATTCCTTCGGGAGAAGGTTCCCCAGATTGCAGCCGATGTGGATGCATACAACCGCTATGTGGAGGAGCATCTGCCCAAGCGGCAGCGGACAGGACGGATTGCACGGAAAGATCTGGATCGGATTGTACCCTGGCAGCGGTGTAAACCCCGGAGGTTGAAGGCGGTAATCCGGATGCTGAAGGATTGCATAGCCAATGAGGCGGTATATAGGAGCGCTGAGCCCGTCCCCCTTCCGTCTTCATACCGGGAGCCCCTTTCTCATATGAGTATCCGCATTTATGCCAAGTACTTCCGGGTGGCCTATGAAGCCTATCAGGAGCATTTTCATAATCTCTATCCTCGGAACAAGGAGGAACGGGAGGCGTATGCAGAGTGGCAGGATAAAACATCAAGAATGACGGATATCGAGTTCTACCGTCATTTCCAGCTCGGAAGCCACGGAGAGATTACGGATGAGACGGATTTCGACAGCGAGGAGGCTTTCAAGGAGATGGCCATTGATCATTATGGGGAACTGGGCCTTTCCAGAAATGACGTGCACGCTACGGATTATTATACACCGGGCAAGTGGCTGATTACTTTCGACGTGAGCTACTCGGCCTGGGTGGATGCGGGCTGCGAGATTGCCCTTGCCTTATATGAGGCCGGGGCCCCGCTGCTGATGCATAACGCCAGGAAGATTCTGGATATCCTGGAGGGGCGGGACTATGTGAGGCTGACGCCACATACCTTCCACGATTACTTGAATCATCACGACGAGGGAAGCGTGTTTTCGCTGCCGTATGAGTGCTATCTGGGTGAGCATGACGAGCTTACGCGTGCGCAGTTCAACGAGATTGTCGCTCTTGCCAAGTGGGAGCCCGAAGAGCCGCTGGCGCTTGACACTCCCGTGCCCGAGAATGATCCTGTGTACGATTTGATTCGCGCCAGGGAGCCAGGTCCGATGACTGCCTGCGAAATACTCTCTGTATTGGGAAAGCAGAACGGCATCAACGTAGGTATCAGCAAGTACGATGACAGACAGCATATATATGTATATGGAGAGGGCATTCCGCCACGCTCCTGCCAAATCGAAGATGCACGGTTCATATCTGTGAATGAGGCAATCCTGGCAGCACTGCACCTCTATGCGGAGCAACAAAAACAACTAAAAGACTGAAAGATATGTTTTCAATGTACACTGAACACGGATACCTGCGCGCTCGAAAGCGGCAGGAGGCGATCGCAAAAACAATCAGTATCGAGATGGCCGATGACAAGCAAGTGACCGCTTTCCTCCGGCGGGAGGAAAGACTACAAGCGTACGAGTTTATAAACTGGAATTCGTCTGACGACGATGAATTCGTGAAGGTCGAGATTAAGACTTCAACCTTCTTCAAGCTATGTGTCTTGGCAAGGCGCAAGGCTGTCACGCCTTACGAATATATGCTTGACCTCGTTGAAAAAATACCGGACAATCAGGAAGATAAAGAGAATTAGAATAATACTTCAGGATTACTATGCAGAAGAAAGAAGATCTAATTGACTATGATTTCCAGGGCTGGCCGATATTCAGAATGAACCTGCGTGAAATACTCCTGGCCCTCGGTGCGAGGGAAGAAGATGGTAAGTTATTTTTTGACTTATCGAGCTCCGCCATGGACTTGTATCCCAGGGTTTTACGAGATGATGGAATGGGATACGGAGTGGACGACAGTAATATCATCGAAGCGTCCATTTCTTCGGACAATTCGTATATAAACATCTTCCGTGAAAGAGTTCCAGACGCAGAAACCAAGAAAAAACTCTTACGGAGATGGCAAGAGGAAGAACGTTAAACTGACACATTAAGAGCGAAAAAAGATGAAAATCCAATACGCTTCCGACCTGCATATAGAGTTCCAGGCCAATAGGGCCTGGCTGTTTAGGCTCGGTCTCCAGCCTGTCGTGGATATCCTAGTACTGGCCGGGGACATAGCCTATCTGGGCGATAAGCAGCTTATGCACAATGAGTACTTCGACTGGCTCAGCGACAACTACGAGCAGGTGCTAATTGTCCCAGGCAACCACGAGTACTACGGAGGTTTCGAGCTACGGGATACACTGACGGACTTTGAGTATAAGGTGCGGGATAACGTGCGCTATCTGAACAATAAGTCTATTGTCATTGGATATACGGAGTTGTTCTTCACAACCCTATGGAGCAAGGTCCCGAATGCCTATATCGCCGATATTCAAAACGGGATGATGGACACGAGGCTCATATGCTACAAGAACGCCTTGCTCTTTGCCAGGGAGTTCAATGAGCTGCACCAGATTTGCTCCGGCTGGCTGAAGGATGCCGTCGAGTCCTCTACAGCCAGACACAAGGTCGTCGTCACCCATCACTGCCCCACGATGAATCCAGCCTTCAACGGCTATCCCGGGAGCCGCCTGAACTGCGGGTTCCTCATCGATATGGACGATTTCATTATCGACCATCCCGACATTGGCCACTGGATCTTCGGACATACCCATTACAACGGGAATGACTCCGTTGCCGGGAAGGGACTGACCATCGGGAAGACACGCCTGCTCACTAACCAGCTGGGATATATCTGCAATGATGAGCATAAAGGTTTTGTGCCGACGGCGATAATTCAAATATAAACGAGAACGTTATGACATTTAATGAAATACTAAAGCAAACCGTCTGGGAGGATGTGGCGACAGCATTGGTTTTAGAGTATCCCGATTTAGGGAAAGGGTTGAAAGGATACCGTAAGGCCTTCGATGAACTACAGAAGAAGGATCCTATCAAAACGGAATTCACCATCTGTATCGAGCAGCGTGCGGAGGACGAGAATCCAAACGAACAGTTCAAGTATGTATTTGCTGTCCGCCCGCAGGATAATTATAATTGGGGACTCTGTTTGATACCTTGGAACGAGTGCCTCGGCATGCAAGTTAACGAGAATACACTGCGCCAATTCACACCACCTCAGATTGTAGCCTGTGTCGTATGGGAACTGACATTCTTTGGATTTGATGAGAAAACCATAAAGGCCCAGGTGCAAAAATGGGATGAAGTTGATTAAGGATACGTGGACAACCGACAATCCGGGCAGGATTAGCGATAATTTATGGAGAACAAGATAATCTTTATTGACTTCGTTGGAGATTCGGAAGAAGACATATAAAAAAAGCGGCATCGGCTCTGCGCAGGTACGAAACCCTGGCCTCGGCCGACACCTGAATTATGTTGCAAATAGATAGCACTATTTTTGATAATAAAAATGGAAAAGAAGTACAAAGTAGTCTATAATTCCGCAGTAAACGGAGGCTTGATACTTTCGTCCGAAGCCGTTGCCTGGCTTAGAGAGCACGGATACACAGGCCCTTTGGAGTCAGATGAACTGTTGGAGTGGGATCCCATTATAAGGGAAAATCTTATCCCCCGCCACCATCCTCTTTTAGTCGAGTGCGTCGAGATGCTTGGGGAGCGAGCGAGTGGATATTTGCATCTTTTCGGGCACGAGGCTGGGAAAGCCGAATTGCAAGTTGCTCAAATAACCGGCCGCTATTACTACATCGACGACCACGATGGCGCCGGGGAGGAGGTTGTCGACATAACCAAGATGATCGATGCATCCATTTGAAAACATAGTTCTCCTTGACTTTGACGGCGTTCTCACCTCGGAGCCCTTCACGCGGCAGTGTATTTTCGAGCACCGCCGGGTGAACTCATAGATACAACACCGATATGGGTACTGACCAAGGTAGATGCAATCAAGCAATGGCTCACCGACCACACCTGCAGGTGTTTTGCCGTGCTCGACGACTCGCCGCTGGATATTCCCAATCTCATCAAAACGGACCCCCGCTCCGGTTTGTCGAAAAAGGATGCTGATAATTGTAATTGTTTGCTGAATAAAACATATTAATGAATAAAAACTATGCATAACACTATATTTTGGATTATTCAAGTATTTATAGTATATTTGCAGAGTAACATACAGCTTGGCTGCAATTGGTATCCGCGACAGGTAACGCTGTCATCACAGGATAGTAACAACAGTATTTTTGGGGTACAGCAAGCTTGTTTTCTATGAGAGAATCCGAAAGGGTTCTCTCTTTTTTTTGTATATTTAGATTAACAAATGGGAACTTACGTGTGCAGCAGTCAAAGGCATCAGTCTTGGCTTTCCGACAGAGGACTACGGAACCAAGTCCGTTTCTCTCCAACAAATCTGGAAGGGCAACTGAGACGTCCATATAAAAGGCGGCGCCGGCTCTGCACAGGTACGAAACCCTGGCCTCGGCCGACGCCTCAATTATGTAGCAAATATACAGTTTATTTTTTAAAATCGCAACTCCCGGGTGAAAAAGAGGCTGTTTTACACACGGGAGGCAGCAAAACCGGCAGTACGGGTGCAGGGAGGCCTGTTTTACACACGGAGAACGCACCGGGGCGGTGGTTATTCGCCGGCCTGGGGGTAGGAGATGGTGAAGCAGGCGCCGCCGAGGGTGAAGGAGCGGGAGTAGCTGATGGTGGCGCCGCAGCTTTCGAGGACGCTGCGGGAGATGGCGAGGCCGAGGCCGGAGCCGCCATTCTTGGTGGTGAAGTTGGGGGTGAAGAGTTTGGGGATGTTCTCTGCGGAGACGCCGGGGCCGTTGTCTTCGACGACGATGTCGTAGAAGCCGTCGCGCATCGATTTGCGCAGCGACACGAA